>ERZ772876.22-NODE-22-length-236600-cov-39.122036_pt1 | contig 236600 bp, 219 predicted proteins | sample MGYA00580584_ERZ772876 | MGnify/ENA primary metagenome ERZ772876 (study PRJEB29015, sample SAMEA2737728) | human gut metagenome | biome: human gut; feature: human-associated habitat; material: faeces | place: China | collected 2012 ... | reverse complement strand
ATGACAACCGATTGGAAATTACTTCTCCAGGAAAGCTGCCAATGGGACAAACGATGGAGCGTATGAAAGAAGGTTATTCTAAAATCAGAAATGAAGCTCTTGCTCATGCGTTTGCTTACATGAATCTGATTGAGCATTGGGGAAGCGGCATTCCGAGAATTATAGACAAAGTAAAAGCTGCCGGACTGCAGGAGCCGGAGTTTATTGGCGGTGAGGTTGATTTGCGTATCAATATTTATCGAGGTCAGGTTGACGGCTCTGTTGACCTCAATGACCTCAATACCGCCGTTAAAGCGCCAGATACTATTGATAAAATGCCAGATAGTGGCAATGAAGTGCCGGATAAAACAGAAACAGTGCCAGATACTATGAAAAAAATGCCGGATAGTGACAATGAAGTGCCAGATACGACAGAGAAAATGCCGGATAGTGAACAGGAACAACAAATCTATAAATATGTATTGGGAAATGGCTCTATTACTACTGCTGAAACAGTAGAGATTTTAGATGTAAAACATCGTAGAGCCAGAGCTGTCTTGCTGAATATGGTTAAGGACGGTTATTTGAGAAAAGAGGGTGCGGCACGAAGCACTATTTATGTAAAAAATACGGAAGGGAGATAATGCAGCATGGATACAGACAAAGTAATACAAGACTTGAACCGCAGATTTGCTGCACCTCTGCCGGAGTTTTATCAGCGTCGTATCATCTTCTGGTATGACGAAGATAAGGAATTTGAGGATAAGCTGGACGAGGTGGTTCTGGAAAATGCAAAGGTAATTGCTCTGACTGGCAATAATGCGTTTTCTGTGAAGAAATTGCTTTCAGTAGATGATTTGACCACAAATTATCTTGTTTACAGTCCGTGTGTCTATAACCGCCCAGATGATAACTGGCTTCTAGATGTGGAGCTTTACAGCGAAGAGTTTCGGGCGGATCTGATTTCTATCTGGATGGATGAGATGGGACTTATATCAAATCCGGCAATGAGGAAACAGGTTAAAAATTATCGTGCTTATTTCAATGCGAAAGACCGTCGTTTGAAAGTTAGCACGCAGAATAAAGTTCCGGAAACACCGGCACAGTTACACATGGCTGTCATGGCGGCAATCTGTGGACTGAAAGACGCACAGCCGAATCAGATTTTACGCAGCGTATTCCGTGCCGGACTGGATTTGAAGAACAATACTGTTTATCAGGATTTTGTAAAATATCATGCTGACGGTGTATTTTGGGCGATGGTTCGTCAGGGCTGCGGATTTGTGGAGGATGAACCAGACCTTGGACGGCTGGCAATTCATTTGCTTTTGACCGCCGCTACTCGTACCATGCGGCAGGAATATCTTGCCGGACTGGATGGCTTCATTTCTATGCCGCATCAGGCATATTGCTATGATTTTATTTCGGAATGGCTTCATAGCGAGGATATTCAGCAGTTATACGATGTGGCACGGTATGTTGAAGATGAAGCCCGTCTGCATCAGCGTTTTGAAAAGCTGACGGTGGACGATCTGGCAGGAACGGAGTGCTTCCCGTGCATCAACGAAGTGATTTTGACAAAGTTAATGACAGAAATCAGCGACCATATCATTGATGTCGATACGATTACTTCCACCGTTGAAAAGCGGAGAACCTGTGCGTGGTATGAGCCGTTTGAAAATTTCTATGACGGTATCTTGCAAGTGGCGAATATGCAGAGCTTCTTCAAGGAACACTCTGCCGGATTCCACACTGCCGAAGCAAAAGGTATCTGGAAAGAATACACAGAAAGTTACTATCAGATGGATACCTATTATCGTTTGTTCCATTTGAGCTTCCAAAAGAGTCTGGAGACTTCCAATATTTTGTTGGATGATCTGTTCAAGCACGTTGTTGATAAAGTGGAAGGACTCTATAATCATTGGTTCTTAGGTGAACTGGGTAACAACTGGTCAGATGTGTGTGCGGATGAACTGGCAAACTACGGTAAGGTTTTGGAAGTACCGCAACAGGAAGAATTTTATCGTTCCCGCATTAAGACTTCGGATACCAAGGTATTCGTGATTATTTCGGATGCCATGCGTTATGAAGTGGCGGCTGCGATGGCAGACCAGCTTCAGAGAGAAACACAGAGCAAGGTTTCCATCAGCAGTATGCAAAGCATCTTCCCTTCTATCACAAAGTTTGGTATGGCAGCGTTATTGCCACATAAAGAACTGACGGTAGAGGTTCGGAACGATGTTTTGACGGTTCTGGCAGATGGGCAGTCTACGGCAAGCATTTACCGGGATAAGGTTTTGAAATCAGAAGATCCGGCGAGTGTAGCTTTGAAATACAATGACATCATTGCCATGAAACGAGCAGAACGAAGTGCGCTGGTAAAGGGCATGGATGTGGTTTACATTTACCACGATACCATTGATGAAGCCAGCCATACTTCTGATACCGCTGTTTTTGCTGCGTGTGACAAGGCGATTTCAGAATTGAAGAACCTTGTGCGTATCATTGTAAATGAATTTGGCGGAACGAATATTCTAATTACGGCAGATCATGGATTCCTTTATACATACAGTCCTTTGAAGGAAGATGACAAAGTAGATAAAAGAGGATTTTTTGACGTGGATGTAACAAACTCTGACATTATAAAAAAAGAAAGTATCAAGCGATGTGTGGAGTATGGCAGAAGATATGCAATTATGCAGAAGGGTGTGCAACCAGATTACTTGATGCCTGTAAAATTCTTGGGCGGAAATACGGAATTCGATGGATTTGCACCGAGAGAAAGCATCCGTATCAAAATGAATGGTGGCGGTATGAATTTTGTGCATGGTGGTATCAGTTTACAGGAAATGGTTGTTCCGGTGATTGAGTATCATTATCTCCGCAATGATTCTATGGAATATAGGCGAAATAAGCAGAAATATGATACCAAGCCGGTAACGGTCAATTTACTGTCCGCAAACCGTAAAATCAGCAATATGATTTTTTCATTGAACTTCTATCAAAAAGATGCGGTCAGTACAAACCGTGAAGCTGCAACCTATCAGGTTTACTTTACAGATGAGGACGGCAAGCAGATTAGTGATATTCAGAAGATTATTGCAGATAAGACCAGCGATAACGGTGCAGAAAGAACTTTCCGTTGTCAGTTTAATCTAAAATCTTTAAAATACAGCAATACCGCTACTTATTATCTGGTAATTGCAGATGAACAGGGATTACAGCTGCCACAGCGGGAGCCATTCCAGATTGACATCGCCTTTGCGGTGGACGAGTTTGATTTTTTTAGTTAATACCGCAGGAGGAGAGAAAGATGGAGCAATTTGCAGAGGGTGAAAGTACCCGCGAAGAAATAAAGAACAAGCTCCGTCAGAACTTTGACGGTAAGATTGTTCGGAAAGACCTGACAAAGAAAATTAAAGAAGGGGCGAATGTCCCAGTGTATGTTCTTGAGTTCTTGTTGGGACAGTATTGCAGTTCAGATGATGAGACTGTTATAGAGAAAGGCGTACAGAATGTGAAGCGTATTCTTGCTGACAACTTTGTACGCCCGGATGAATCACAGAAGATTCTGTCTCAGTTGCGTAAAAAAGGTAGCCACACGATCATTGATATGGTGACTGTTCGACTGGATATGAAAAAGGATTGCTTTTTTGCAGAGTTTTCTAATTTGGGCGTTGGTAATGTACCAATTGCCGACGAATATCCGGAAAAATTTGATCGCCTGCTCTGTGGCGGTATCTGGTGTATTGTTCAGCTGGATTATGAGGTTGAAGGCGACAATAATTTTGGTATTGAGGACATTGATGGAAATCTACTTCGTTCCAAACAGAAAAAGCAGAAAGATATTTCACCAATCAGTATCCGTAAGTTGACACCGATCCAGATGCCGCACATTGATATTGATGAGCTGAAGCAGGGACGAAAAGTATTTACTAAAGATGAATGGCTGGATATTCTTCTCCGTTCTATCGGTATGGAGCCGGATGAATTTACATACCGTGAGAAATGGTTGCTCTTGACCCGTATGATTCCATTAGTTGAGAATAACTTTAATCTTTGTGAGCTTGGACCGAGAAGCACTGGTAAATCTCATCTTTACAAAGAGATTTCACCAAACAGTATTTTGATTTCCGGTGGACAGACGACGGTTGCAAACCTGTTTTACAATATGGGACGCAAAACGGTCGGACTGGTCGGCTTATGGGACTGTGTAGCCTTTGATGAAGTGGCAGGTATCAAGTTTAAAGATAAAGATGGCATTCAGATTATGAAGGATTACATGGCATCCGGCTCTTTTGCCCGTGGCAAAGAAGAAAAAGCTGCTACTGCGTCCATGGTATTTGTGGGAAATATCAATCAGAGTGTGGACGTGCTGTTGAAAACATCCAGTCTGTTTGCACCTTTCCCTCAGGAAATGGGAACAGATACAGCATTTCTTGATCGTATGCACTGTTATCTTCCAGGATGGGAGATACCGAAGTTCAGACCGGAACATTTTACAGATGATTACGGTTTTATCAGTGACTATTTAGCAGAGTTCATCCGAGAACTTCGCAAGGAGCAATATGGAGATGCACTTGACCACTACTTCCGCTTGGGGAGAAATCTGAATCAGCGTGATACAATTGCGGTTCGTCGTATGATAGACGGTTATCTAAAGTTGATGTACCCAAATGGTGAGTTTACCAAAGAAGAACTGGAAGAAATTATTCAGGTTGCATTGGAAATGCGTCGCCGTGTCAAGGAGCAATTGAAGAAACTGGGCGGTATGGAATTTTATGATGTAAACTTCTCTTATATAGATCTAGAAGATATGTCAGAACATTATGTTTCCGTACCAGAACAGGGTGGCGGTAAGCTGATACCGGATGGAATGTGTAATCCGGGACAGGTTTATACCGTATCCAGAGGAAAAAGTGGCATGATTGGTGTATTCCGTTTGGAAAGTCAGATGCTTCCAGGCAATGGCAAAATTGAACGGACTGGCTTAGGCAGTGATTCTAAATGCAAGGAAGCGGTGAACACGGCATTTAATTATCTGAAAGCCAACGGCAATCGAATCAGTGGATCTATTAGTACATCGACCAAAGACTACATCATCAATTATCAGGATTTACAGGGAATTGGTATGACAGACAAATTGGCACTTCCAACATTAATTGCACTTTGTTCGATTGCCCTTGGAAAGCCTGTTGTCAGCAACTTGGCAGTGTTGGGAGATATAACAATTAGTGGTACAATGATAAAGGTGGATGAACTTGCCAATACACTTCAGGTATGCTTGGATAGCGGCGCAAAGAAGGTGCTGATTCCGAGCACCTCGTTTGTCGATTTTGCAAGTGTTCCGGCTGATTTGATGAGTGCATTTCAGCTGATTCCGTATCAGAGTGCGGAAGATGCGGTGTTTAAGGCATTGGGGGTAGAATAATTGAAAAAAGATTTGATTGAACTTATAGATTCACAAAAAGAAATAGAGAAAATGTTTCACTCTTTTGATGGTGGTATGGGTACATCTTTTGAGCGAATTAGTGATGTACCTGAGTTTCAGAGCTGGATTCAAGAAATAAAATTGGAATTGCAGGAAATTTATGACAGAACTCACGATACTTTTGTTTGGGAGACTGTAAATTTGTGTGGCAAGCCTCTGGATGGTTTTACGGAGAAAAAATATTTTATTGAGCTTGTTGGAAAACTTCAGGCTATTAGAAAACACATTGATAAATACTATCCAGAAGAAAAAGAGGTACTCAAACTGTCACAATTACAAGGAGGTGCATTTGAAATGAAAAAGAAGCCACTTATTTTCATAAGCCATTCTTCTAAAAATAAAGATCAAGTTGCGAAAATTGCTGAATTATTGCGCTCAATCAATTTAAGCCCTCGCAGAGATATTTTTTGTAGTTCTCTTCCAGGATATGGAATACCAAACGGAGCTAATATATTTGATTTTTTAAGAGAACGATTCCGGAACTATGACTTACATATTATTTTCGTGCACTCACCAGAATATTATGAGAGTGCAGTGAGTTTGAATGAGATGGGGGCTGCATGGGTGTTGAAATCTAATGCAACTTCACTTCTTCTCCCAGGTTTTGATTTTTCTGGAATGAAAGGTGTGATTGGTAGCGACAGCATTGCTATTAAGTTGGATGGGGATCAGTCAGAAGTAAAAGATTGTTTAAATCAGTTAAGACGGGAATTAGAAGCAGAATTTGATATTTCAGATAATGAAGATATTATTTGGGAAGAAGCAAGAGACAAGTTTATCCGTGAAATAAATGATCTGACTTTAGAAAAAAAGGACAATACCACTCCTGCATCAGTAACAATTACAGAAGAAATGAAACAACTCCTTAGAAAAGTAGCAGCCGTACCAGAAGGGCAGATATTGACAGGTTTTAGTCTGGAATCAGGTACATATATTCAGATTGGCAGCGAAGTAGTTGCTAAGGAGTATCCAGATAGACGTGAATATGCTGTTTGGGAAGAGGCACTTAATGCTTGTTTGAAAGAAAAATATATTGAAAGAAAAAGCAAAGAGATTTGTGTAATCACAAATGCTGGCTATAAAGTAGTTGAGTGATGAAAAATACATATAGTAGAAGAGTATTAGATTAAAAAAAGAATAGTAGCTCCCCATTATTGGAATATTTCCAGTTTTGGGGAGCATTGTATTTGCTATATTCGCCATTGTTTCTTAGGTTCAAACTTTCCACAATCATCACAGGTATACGGCTAGTTGATTTTCCATTCAAAATACTCATCTTTGGTAATCTCACCGGATTTTAGTTCATCCATTCGAACTACCCATTCTTTCAGAAAATCATTCAGAACTTCATAGTCAAACCACATACAGACAGGAGCATGGGCAGGCCAGCTGTCATTGTCATGGTAGTAAACGGAAGTGTCTGCTACTTCATTGCATTTTTCACCAGGAAATTTCCGAGGAAGAAACAGATGCAGGAATCAGAGACATTCCTATGACACAGATGGTATATGATGCGTTCCGTAAACAGAGAGAGCTGAACCTGATGCTTGGTTTGCAGAGTAATGTAGAGATTGGTGGACGCAGTGGATTCATCTTCAATACAAATCATGGACGTCCAATCATGCCGGCGGGAGTGAACAGCTTTCTGAAAAATATTGCCAATGCCTATAATAAGAAAGAAAGCAAACTGGCAGAAGAAGAGAAGCGAGAGCCGGAGCTGATACCTTCTATTTCATCGCATACCCTTTGGCATACGGGATGTACCAGACTGGGTGAGAATAATGTCAATCCCAAAGTTATGCAGTATGTGATGGGCCATTCAGATGCACAGATCACAATGAATGTCTACAATCATATTGCAGATAAGTCTCATGTGGAGAATGAGATGTCTAAAATGAACCTGCCGGAAACCGTACCTGCTGTGGTATAAATCATAAGTTGTTGTCGTAAAATGTGGTAAGAAAATCAGACAAATATATTTTTCCAAGAAATTGTCGTAAAAATGTGGTCAAATCAAGAAAATCGAGTGCGAAAGTAAGTGAAAAATCCCTGTGAAGCCCGTAAAATCAAGGCTTCACACAATCTTCACAAAATAATTAGCACTCGCATCTTGACATTGCTAATAAAGAGGACTATAACATAGTCAAAGATAAGAAAAGGATAGCACAACCGGTGGTGCACATGATCGTTTGACATATGCACTGCAGATTTCTGTTATATAACATTTTAGGAAAACAGAAAGGAAGTGTTCAAAATGGATAAGAACCCAAAGCATCCATTGAAGAAAAAGAAAGCAGTTCAGAAGGTATATGCAACAGCAAATCACAACGCTGCAGCAGCTGAAGAACCAGCTACACCAAAGTCAAAAAAGCATAAGTAGTGATATGAGACGAAAGTCCCCCGTATCTGCGAAAGGCAGGTATGGGGGATTTTTTTATGTTATATGGGGATTTGTACGGCTACACATCCGCGATTTATAAAAAACATCCGCAATATATCAACTGCACTTTGATATATTGCGGATAATATTGTATAATATGCGTAATAAGAAGATATAGTATATAGAGGTGATGTTTGCCAGGATGTTGTCAGATGATTGGAGATGTGAAAATGAAAAGTTGTAAGCAGATTGCGCGGGAGTGGAATTTGTCAGAACGGACTATAAATGATCTGTGTAAAAAAGGCAAGATAAGTGGCGCGATAAAAAGTGGAAGAAGATGGCAGATCCCAGATAATGCGGTAAGACCAGTGGATGGCAGAGTTTCCAATAGAAGGTATATAAAGAAAAAAGATACTTGTGAAAAGAAATCATTACCAATTGGTATTTCAGATTATGTAAGGGCACAGTCGGAGTATTATTATGTAGATAAAACTATGATGATAAAGGAGTTTCTAGACAGAAAACCGCTGGTATCATTATTTACTAGACCCAGGAGATTTGGAAAAACTTTAAACATGGATATGTTAAGAGTGTTTTTTGAGATATCAGAGGATGACACCTCCAGATATTTTAAGGATAAAGCAATCTGGAAGTGCGGTGAAGAATACCAATCTCATCAGGGAAAATATCCTGTTATATTTCTTACTTTTAAAGATGTGAAATTCGATACATGGGAAGCTACAATTGGAAAGATAAGAGGGCTTGTCCAGGAGGAGTATGTAAGGCATCAGGAGATTATAGACAGTGATAAGATATCGGCCTACGAAAAAAAATACTTTGAAAAAATGCTCGATGGAACGGCAAATGAGGTAGAACTTACGTCTGCGCTTGATAAATTGTCCAAAATGCTGGATGCTTATTATGGTAAAGCACCTGTAATCATTATTGATGAATACGATACACCGATACAGGAGGGGTACGCAAAGGACTTCTATGAAGAGATTATAGGATTTATGAGAAATTTCTTTTCGGGAGCATTTAAGGATAATAAGAATCTTTCATTTGGCTTTCTGACAGGTATTCTTAGGATTGCGCAGGAAAGTATATTTAGTGGACTTAACAATCTTACTGTCAATTCTGTTATGGATGATGAGTATGACAGGTATTTTGGATTTACCAGTGAAGAAGTAGAAACTATGCTCGGGTATTATGGTGTGCCTGAAAAGAAAGCAGAACTTGCGGAATGGTATGATGGATATTTGTTTGGAAACGAAGAAATATATAATCCCTGGTCGGTTATCAATTATATTTCCAGAGACTGTAAACCTCAGGCGTATTGGGTAAATACTGGAAAAAATGAAATACTTGACGATGTTTTAAAAAACGCCACAGATGATATTTCTGAAAGTTTATATTCATTATTACAGGGGAAAAGGGTCATTGCGAAAATTGATCAGAATGTTGTATACAGATCACTGGCAGAGGATCCGGCAAATATCTACAGTTTGTTGCTGGTGGCAGGATACTTGAAGACTCCCCAAAAAGAACTCCAGGCAGACGGCTCATATCTATGTGAGGTTTCTATTCCGAATAAAGAGATAGCGGCGGTCTATAAAAGCGAAATTCTGTCACATTTGCTGCAGGTCGGTGCAATCACCCGGACAACTGCTAATAAAATAGCTGAAAGTCTGTATGCCAATGATTTCGTAAAATTGGAGCATGCAATAGGTGAGTATATGGATGAAGCAATAAGCTTTTATGATGCTGGGGCGAAAGGATTCTATCACGGATTAGTTCTTGGGCTTATAGCTATGATGGATAATCAGTATAAGATCAAATCCAACCGGGAGTCAGGTGATGGAAGATATGACATATGCATGTTCCCAAGGGGTGAAAGATATCCAGGTATAATAATGGAACTTAAGTGGAAGAAGAATCTGGAAAAAGATGTGCTTGGCAAATTGGCCGGTGAAGCTTTGGTTCAGATTAGTGACAGAAGATATGATGTTCAGATGGCAAGGGATGGAATCAAAAACATATTGAAGATAGGCATAGCTTTTTCGGGGAAAAGCGTATGTGTGGAAAGCGAAAACAGTAATATATCTATATAGAAAGGATGGTGCAGGATGAGCTACGTAGAATTTCGAGATGTAAAGAAAGTATACAAGACAGGTGAGGTGGAGATCAATGCTCTCCGCGATGTGGATTTTGAGATAGAAAAGGGAGAGTTCTGCGTCATAGTCGGAGCCTCCGGTGCGGGCAAGACTACTATCTTGAATATACTTGGCGGTATGGATACTCTGACAAGCGGCAGTGTGAAGCTGGATGGCAGAGAGATATCAACTCTGAATAAGAGACAGCTCACGGCATACAGAAGGTATGATGTGGGATTCGTGTTCCAGTTTTACAATCTGGTACAGAACCTCACAGCACTTGAGAATGTGGAGCTGGCGGCACAGATCTGTAAGGAGCCATTGGATGCTGCGACAGTTCTGAAGCAGGTGGGACTTGAGGACCGTATGGCGAACTTCCCGGCACAGCTCTCCGGTGGTGAGCAGCAGAGGGTTGCCATAGCAAGGGCTCTGGCGAAGAATCCGAAGCTTCTGCTCTGCGATGAGCCGACGGGCGCGCTTGACTACAACACGGGCAAGGCGGTGTTGAAGCTCCTTCAGGATACATGCAGAAATACGGGAACGACAGTTATAGTCATAACACACAACCAGGCACTCACAGCCATGGCGGACAGAGTCATCACGGTTAAGAGCGGAACTGTGGAGAAAGTGGTTATGAATGATAACATCAGGAACGTTGAAGATCTGGAATGGTAGGTGGCCTATGAAATCAATGATGAGACGCACGACATTTCGTGAGATAAAAAATACATTTGGAAGATTTGCAGCCATCATGGCGATCATAGCCCTGGGCGTGGGATTCTTCTCGGGTCTCAAGATGACGAAGCCGGATATGATGAATACCATATCAAAATTCCTTGACGAGGGAAATTTCTATGATCTGCATCTCCTGTCGACTCTTGGATATACGGATGATGACGTGGATTCATTTGCCGGGGAGAAGGATGTGCTGTACGCAGAGGGCGGTTACAGCCTGGACGTCCTATACAAGAACCAGGGCGAAAATGACAGGGTGTTGAAGACTATGTCAGTTCCGGAAAACATCAATAAACTGAGTCTTGTGGACGGACGCATGCCGGAAAAGGAAGATGAATGTGTTGTAGATGCCAAGATGGACAGTATAAAGATAGGTGATGTCATAGAGGTGGCAGATGACGATGCAGCAGAAGGCAAGTCTGACGGGAAAACAGACAGTGATATCGCTGACTTGGAAAACGAAGGTGAGGACAGCAGTACACAGGATATACTGAAGGTGAAGAAGTTCACTGTTGTCGGAACTGTCAACTCCCCTCTTTATATTAATTTTGAAAGAGGCACCACAACACTTGGAAACGGTAAGATCGCGGGCTTTGTATATGTCAGCCCTGAAGCATTTGACAGCGAATGCTACACCGATGTATATGTGAAATTTGACAGAAAGTTTGATCTGTATTCCGATGAGTACGAAGACTATATAGACGACAGGAAAGACGAATGGGAGTCAATATGTAAGACCAGTGTGTTAGACAGGTATAAGGATATCCTCATGGCAAAGGGTATGACGGAGGATATGGTGAAGGACATAACGCTGGATGATGCAGATGGTGTGAACTATTACATACTCGGCAGGGAGACGAATATCGGATATGTCTGCTTTGAGAGCGATTCAGACATAGTGAATGGAGTTGCAAAGGTATTTCCGGTATTCTTCATATTGGTTGCCGTGCTCGTGTGTATGACTACCATGAACAGGATGGTTGAGGAGCAGCGCTCTATGATAGGTATGCTGAAGGCTCTCGGCTATGGCAAGGCGGCGATCATGGGAAAATATATGATCTATTCGGGGACTGCGGCTGTGGTAGGATGTGCAGGTGGATATCTTATAGGTACATATGTATTCCCGGAGGTTATCTGGTACGCATATCATATGATGTATATACATATGCCGCTTGAGAGAACCACAGACTGGACGCTGGTTATTGGCGTGCTGGCAGCATCCCTTTTGTGCACTGTAGGTACAACCTGGTTTTCTTGCAGATACGAGCTTTCTGAGACTGCGGCAAGCCTTATGAGACCTAAGGCGCCGAAACCAGGCAAGAGGGTGTTCCTTGAGCATATCCCATTTATATGGAAGAGACTGAAATTTCTGAGAAAGGTAAGTGTCAGAAATGTATTCAGATATAAGAAACGTTTTTTTATGATGATAATAGGAATAAGCGGCTGTACTGCGCTGCTGCTCACAGGCTTTGGAATAAACGATTCCATAAGCGGATTTGCGGACAATCAGTATGGGGAGATACAGGTCGGAGATGGAGTGATAACGCTGAATACATCGATTGCGGGTGATAGAGAAGATGAGCGCTTCAGTAGTCTGAAAGACCGGCTGGAGGAGGATACCTCCTGCTATGATCTTGTCAGTGAATCTACCTGGGATCTGGTGCGTGATGGCGGCGTAAAGTCCGTGAACATGGTCATCATGGAAGAACCTGAGCACGTCGACAGGTATATGAAGTTTGCGGATAAAGATGGTGCGGAGATAGAATATCCGGGCAAAGGCGAAGCTGTGATCAATACTGCGCTGGCAGAACAGTACGACCTCAAAACAGGCGATGTAATAACGGTCAGAGACAGCGAGATGAAAGAGATAAGAGTTTCCGTATCAGGCATATTCAGGAATCATGTATACAACTATGTGTATATATCACCTGAAACATATGAGGATCAGATGGGGGAGGCACCTCAGTACAAATCGGTGTACTTCAATCTTGAGGAAGGCGCAGATTCGCACGAGATATCTGCTGATCTTATGGGTGATGCAGCAACAGCGTCAGTGACTATCAACAAGGATATGAAGAACAGGATATCCAAGATGATGGAGAGTCTGAATTATATAGTAATTGTAGTCATACTCTCGGCTGGTGCGCTTGCATTTATCGTTCTCTACAACCTGACAAATATCAATATCACAGAGCGCCTCAGGGAGATAGCAACCATAAAGGTTCTGGGATTTTTCAAAAACGAGACTTCAGCTTATGTGTTCAGGGAGAATAGAGTCCTAACGACATTTGGAATCGCTGTGGGACTTGTGCTTGGAGTGTTTTTGCATGCATTTGTCATAGGACAGATCAAGGTGGATATGGTCGCATTTGATACATATATAGCGCCGATGAGCTATGTGTACAGTATAGTGTTGACATTTGTGTTTAATTTCCTTGTCAACAGAGTCATGTCAGTCAAGCTTGATAAGATAAATATGGCGGAATCGCTTAAGTCGGTGGAATGATCCTTTCATATATGGCATGTAACAGAATAGTTTAGATGTTTATTACGATCCACAGGGCGTACAGTATAGACGGTACGTTTTGTGGATTTTTTTGCAAAAAAGTTGTTTTCACGCCTGTTACTAGCCTTTTGGTTAGTGTACATGTAAAAACATAGCAATTATAATTGTAAATATATTATTGATATCAGAATGTGGCAGCTTAAAACGGCTGGTGCTCATGGTTAGTTTTTTAAGTGAAAGGGAGGAAGAAATTATGAGAAAGAGGGCGATAAGCTGGGCGCTGACGGCCAGTATGGTGCTATCTATGCTGTCCGGATTTATTCCCGGACAAAAAGCATACGCGGCGGACAGCTCGAAGAAAACAGGCAAGACGGTGGTCGAGACAGAGATTGACGAGAGTACATACAAAGCTCTGGGTCTCAGCACCGATATAGACAAAAGCAAAGCTGCGGTGCCGTATGACAAGGATAATATATCTACATTTGCAGAGGTGAATGAGGTATACGTTGCGGCAAACGGCAATTACAGAAACAAGTACACTGTGCGAGACGGATTTGACAGGATTGGAGATTTCAAGGACAGGACTACAAAGGTAAACAGCAGCCTTGGCAATCTGTACGGAGCGTATGGTTTCTATGATCTTGGCGAAGATAATGTGAAAGTGGAACACGGCGGATCGGGAGACAGTAACATAAGTAGCAACATGGGAAATGTTCTAAAAAAGGACAGTAATGGTTTTAACGGCCTGTATGCGACAAGCGTTGCATTTGATGGAGGCGACGGAAAAACCAACTACGTTGCGGAGCTAAGAGTACATGGAGATAAAGTATTCGGTCCAGCTGGATGGAAAAGTATTAAAACTGTCATAGACGGCAAGGAGTACCGCGGAAAGATAGATGTGAATATTTTCAAGATAGCAGCTGATGGTACAAGATATTCAATTGCTACGCTTACCCCTACTTTAAACAAGAATTCTACATATAGCGATGGACTTTTGTATTTTATCAGAAGATACCAGCAGGAGCTGGATGCGATGTTTGAGATCGAAAAGGCCGATCTGAATGGAGATGGCTTTGAAGATCTTCTCGTATACTGTGGAACTTACGAGGATAGAAATATAAACGATCAGAACATACGCTATGCCATAGTCGATGTATATTATGGCAAGGGAAACGGCAGGTTCACAAAGGGAAATAATATAAGCATACCGGGCGGGCTTGCATCTAATTATGAAAGTGGAGCGGGTGGATCGTGGTGTGATTATGGAATAGGAAGAGCTCCTGTGGTAACTCTGGCCGGCGGTGATCTGGAGCAGGATGGCCGGGATGAGGCCGCGGTTGCCGTATCTGGATCAGTTCTGAATTACAACATGGCAAAGGCAGGTCATATGACCGTCTATACATATAAAGACGGCGGACTTGTCCCTATAGAAGGTCTGAATGAAGTGTCACTTGGAGACACAGATGGCAGAAAACAGAACTATGGAATGTATGCTGCAAATTGTGCATTTGGCCGGTTTAAGTATCCTGGATCAGGAGCCATGGTCACAGGACTTATAGTTGGTGGATATTATTCGAGCAATTCTCAATATGTGCAGAGGGAATATGAAGCCACGCAGGCTGCATACAGATACGTATACTACGATAGTCTGACGGATAATTATGTGTTGTCAGATTATCATACGAGAAGCCTGGGGACTAAGAGTAAAGAAATCGTGAAATATCACGAGGTTAAAAGTAACGAATATTACAGACCTGTGAATGCACCTATGGCGCTTGCGTGTGCAGACCTTAAGGGCATGAACGGCAATAATGAAAATGACAGTGTGCTTTTTGGCGCAGAGGTATATGCTTTCTCACTGGAAGATGGCGGAATAACAGGTTCGGAGATAGGAAGCATGAGTATATGTACCGACCAGCGCAATCAGGGCAACGACAAGAAGAAAAAAGATCAGGTGTGGATCGGCGATGTCAGGGTTGGCTGTGTCGATAAGGATGCCAAGGGGAACAATTACAGACAGAGTTTTGTGTGCGTTGTGGGAGTGCACAGAGAGAAGAAACTCAATGATAAAGATGATTATTACTGGCTGGATATAGCGACATTTTCTATGGATGGCGGCAGCCCATACAGCAGTCAGGAGGGTGTAGTATGCCAGTCGAACAGCAGACAGGATATGTATGGAACATTTGTTTCACTGTGTCTTCCGGATATTGATAATGACAGTGTGCGGTTAAAGTACGAGGGAGAGTATCCGGTATACACAAATCCAGAGGTCTATGCAATCCTTCAGGCAAGTCCGTATTTTGATGATGTTCAGGAAGTATATGAATATGTAAATAACGGTGGAACATCATATTCAACAAGCAAAGGTTCATCGAACACGGTATCAACTAACCTGTCAATATCAGTTGGCGCGTATGTGTCGTCGGAGATCCAGCTCATCGGAGCAGGTGAGGTAGAGGTTGAACTTTCGTATGGAGCAAGCTTTGAATATGCAAATACAAAGACAACGGAATATGAGATAACATATAATGCCGCAGGTGGAGGTTCTGATCAGGTTGTTCTGTACTGTTTGAAATATATGTATTACGAATACTCCATATATGATCCGATTGCGAGAAAATGGGAGCCGGTGGTTATGCCGGTATGTCTCGGACCTTCAACTTCAATCATAGATGTGGCAGATTACGACAAGGTTGCAAGAAGGAGCAAGGGTCTCAACGAGATATATAATAATATTCTGAATAACACAGCGGGAGACCCTGCTACATACCAGACTCTTGGAGGTAAATTAAAGTACACCTATCAGTCAGGTGGAAATAACAATTATTCTTCTGTAAATGCCAGCTCTGGTGCAGATCAGACTCAGACGATATCTGTGACTGATGAGAACGAGTATTCGACTGAAGTGTTCCTTGAGGCGAACGAAAAGCTTGGTGCCGGAGGCGGAGGACTCGGTAATAAGGTCATTGTCGGTGTGACATCAAGCCAGCATGCGGGTCTTGGTTACACCCGTGTAAGCTCGAATGGTGTTACATACAGTGGAACGGTGGACAATGTTCCGGCAGACTGCACAGGATTCTCATTTGACTGGCAGCTGCGGGTGAACACTGCAAAGCTGAACAGCGACAGTGATTCAGTGTTCGTCATTGGCTATGATGTTAAGAATGTTGTTCGTCCGGCGCGTATGCCGATGGGACTTTCTGTTGTCGACACAACGAGAAACAGTGTCAGTCTTGAGTGGTCACCGTCCAATGATGCAGATTACTATGAGGTCTGTATCGTTGATGCAGGAGGTAATTACAACAGCAAGGCAGTTGTGCCATATACAGTTACTGACTATGAAGTGAAGGGACTATATTCCAACAGGACTTACACATTTGCAGTGAGGGCTCTTCAGGCAAATGGTTCAAAGAGTCTGTTCAGCCGTCCGGCAACCGCGACGACACTTCAGGACAGTTCTAATTTCCATATAACAAAGAACCCTGATGATACAAATACGTTTGCGGGTGGAAATGCAGAATTTGCGGCAAATGCGGTTTATTATGATGGGGATGGAGTAAACCAGAGCGTTGGATACAACTGGCAGGTTAATACAGATAATGGATGGAGAAGCGTATCGACAGGAGGCAGCAATCCTACGCTCAGACTTACTGATGTAAGTGATGAAATGGATGGAAACGAATATCGATGCAGAGTTTATTACAACGACATCACACTCTACACCAAGACTGCGACACTCACTGTAAATAAGGCGGACAGCAAGGTCATGCTTCTGGCGCACAACGATACCGAGAATAAAGATCTGTCGGATGGCAGCGTAGTCAGGGCATCGGGCTCAGAGACTACAAAGGTGGAGAACGTGACTAAGGAGAGAAATCTTATAACAGTAACATCCGGAGTCAGGGAATATATTCTTGTCAGCGACGGAACAAACTATATGTGGAAAGATAGTAACGAGAATTACTATCCATGCAGCGTAAGCGTCAAAAAGGACAGCGATGGTTACGTGGATGAATCACAGACATTTAAAGCATCTGATGTGGGTGGCGCGGCATATGGTGTGAGTGAATCAGATTTCATCGCAGATATTGATGGCAATACTTACAAGCTGACCAGCGTAAATGCAGATGACTATGCAGGTGAAAAGGTGTCATATGCATCTGATGATGTTACATATGACAGGATACTCGCAAAATGGGTATCAGAGGATGGCAGCAAGAACTTCTATCTCCTCGGAAACACATCGGGAAGTGAAGACAGTACGGTGTACTATTATGTGGCAGATAGTGAAAGCGGAAGTTTTACGATGACTTCAAAGAAGACTCTGAATGTGTCAGATACTGTCAAGGTGGTCCAGACTGATCTCAAATCAGTATATCAGACCAAGACGGTGAGATCTGAGACCACAGGAGCAGAGGTCACATATACAGGAGACAAGATCACACTCAGCTGTCAGCCAAAATCACTGTCAGGTGAGGATGTACAGGGAGATGTGGAATTTGTCATTACAGGGCCTGAGAGCAAGCGCATAGCTGGTAAGTACGACAGAGCAAATGGCTGCTATACTGCACAGTGGGAGCCATCCGGACAGGGAATATACAACGTATATGTATACTTTGCAGGAAACAAACAGTACAACGACAGTATATCTGACTCGATGTCTATATATACCTCATTTGAGGGAAAGACGAACATGAATCTGACCATGCAGGATAATGTAAGATACGGAGATTCAGTGAAGATGTCTCTGGAGAAAGTGTCATACGACAATACAGGAAAGCTTCAGGATATCACGGACGATTCAGAATACACAGTTAAGATAAAGAATAATAAGACAGGAGAATTTGAGGACACAGACAAATACGAACTTGCAAACGGCGTGTTTATACCGAAGTCTATTGGAATGTTCCAGATAACGGCATCAAATGGCGGAGACAAGACTCAGAAGAATATAAATGTTGGAAGGGCACAGCTTGAGATAGCTGCCCAGGATACAGAGAAAAGTGTAAATGATTCTGTAAGAGAGTGCGAGGATGCGGTGATAACAGGTCTCAAGGCATGGGATACCGACATAATGCCTCAGAGAGACAGGGATTACGAGCTCAGATCATATGGAGTAAGTGGGCTGTTGCCGGGTATATATGATATAGATGTTGCATACGTCAAGGTGGGCGATCAGCATTCACAGGTTATGAATGAACTTGAGAAGAACTATATAATAAACCTGGTTAAAGCATCATACACACTGACAGGAAACGTGTACACCGTCACTGCCAGGCCGGCAAATACACATGGCACAGTTTCAATCAAGTACCAGCAGCCTGGAAATGAAAACAGTGACGGACTCACAGTTGACAGTGGAACAAGACTCCCTGAGAACTCAACGATCACTTTAGCTGCTACTCCTCATAAGGGATATAAGGTTAAGAGCTGGTCACTAAATGGAAAGACAGTTACGGATCCACAGTGTGGAACATCCGGTGGCAAGGCGTGCAGCGATGACCAGATCCAGATGGATAAGCTGAAAGCAAACATGAATGTAGCAGTAAACTTTGAGCCTGTATATCACAAGCTGACATACAAGCCTGACAATGAGGCTCATGGAACACTCAAAGCAAACTATGTGACGGATGGAACAATTGGAAAATCGTTCGGTTCAGGTGCAAACATTCATATAGAACAGAAGGTAAGACTCACTGCGGTTCCGGCAGCAGGATATGTTCTGGATCATTGGACTGTTACGGGAGAAGATGGAGTTCCGGAGACCGTTCTCGCGGAAGATGGAGTGACAAATAACACATCTCTCACATATGATGCAGAGGAGATCAGCGAGGATACACTTATCACGGCATATTTTGCAGAAGCACAGAATTTCAAAATATCAGTCTCGCCTGTAACTGTTGGAAGCGATGGAAAGACTACAGTGACAACAGGTGTGGATGTCACAGTCAAGGCTCAGCGAGTTGACGGCACAGTGATTATAGAGAGCGGTGAAGACGGTATATATGAAGTCAGCCGAGGCGACAACGTAACCATTCAGGTTACAGTTCCGTCAGGACTTCTTCTCGACGGATGGTCAGCAGCAGATGGACAGGAACTTGGAACTGTATCAGCGGATCTCAGGACGATGACAGTGTATGATATAGCTTCAGACCTCGATTATACAGTTAAGTACACTGCGCCGAACAGATACAAGGTGACATATGGTGCGGATGATGATGCAGCCGGTGTAGTAGATGCTGTGGTTGCAGGAGGTACAGACGCACTTGTATCCGGTGACAAGCAGCTTCAGGGTAGTGACATAGTATTTACAGCAACTCCAAATGAAGGCTACGAGATAGCATACTGGGAGGTAAATGGCGAGAAGGTTGATGCTGAGGCAGAAGGTGCTGGCGCCCAGAGGTATGAACTAGAATATCTCGGCAAGGATACAAAGGTTGTCGTATACTTCTACAAACAGCCGGTTGTGTCGTGGACATCAGGAAATGACACAGAGATGACTGCAAGGTCAGGAGATTCTGATCTGGCAAATGGCGGATGTATCGCATATGCAAGTAAGGATGATCTGAAATTCACATTTGCGGTGAAGAGAAATTATGAGATAGCTGACATAAAGGTAAATTACGCAGGAGAGGATGTATTCAGTCTTGCGGAGAACAGCGGAGAAGGAAAGCTGGCTGAGACTGCGGATGCTGAGTCCGGAACAGAGAGATACACGTTTACGTGGAGTGCTCCGGCAGATGGATTTACAGGGGATGTGACAGTAAATGCCACATACAGAAAGATATCACCATCCGTGAAGGCTGAGTATTCTCTGAAAGTGATAGAGAAGGCTTCTGCTGGAGAGGCGTCAGGAAAGACACACGGCTCTATAAGTGCAGATGTGTCAAGAAAAAATCTCCCTTCATACATACAGATAGGAGATACCATAAGTGATGCAACGGAGAGCAAATCTGCGCAGATCACAGACATATACAGAGATTCTGTCATCACATTCAAGGTTGTGCCTGATGATGGATACAATGTAAAAGAATGGATCATAAATGGACATAAGCTGACAAGCGAGACGGAGAATATAAAGTTATATTCAGACAAGAAAGTAAATGATACCCTTAAGATCACGGTTGACGGAGATTCATCTGATGTGACAGTTATGGCTGGTCTTGAGCTGGTTGGTGATGTACTCACATTTGGTCCTGAGACAGAGGGAACAGGTGAGGTGAGCGCCATGATCACATCTACAAAGCTGGTGCTCGAATCAGGAGATATGATAGGTGCTGCTTCATATGTGGAATTCACAGCGACGGCTGCAGAAGGATATGAAGTTGCAGACTGGCTTGTAAATGGAATCAGTCAGGGCGTGGCAGAGAAGATATTTGCATACAAAGTGCCAAAGGATACGAGAGTTGATGTGAGGGCTGTGTTTGACAGACCTGTGTATAAGATAACATGGTCAGCGGACGGAGCCGGACAGATAGAGGCAGAGAACGTGACATCAGGAGAGACACTATATGGAGAGTCTGCGGATATCAGAGGCGACAGAATGCTTAAGTTTACGGCTATTCCGGATCAGTATATGGAGTGTACGGGATACACGGTTAAGACTTCAGACGGCGAGAAACAGTACAGTGCATCTGAGCTTAACGGGGATGTGCTTGTCATAGACAAGGTGTCATCGGATACAGATGTCACAGCTCATTTTTCGAAGAAAGAGCTTAAGGCAGTAATTACATTTGCGGCAAATGATCCTGATCTTGGAACGGTATCTGCGGTATACGGAACAGACAAGAAGGCGATAGTGAGCGGTGATAGTCAGATAGCAGGCGGGGATGTCATCTTCACGGCAGCTCCTGCGGAAGGCCAGATGATAGAGGGCTGGTATAAGAACCCTGAGTGCACAGAAGCCATAGAAGGAACGAATCAGGAACAGCCTGAGTACAGCGCACACGCAGTATATGCAGACCTTGCTGTGTATGTGAAGTTTGTGGAGATTCCGGAATATACAGTAAAACTGGGAATAAACGGAACTGGTACTGCTGACATAGAGGCAGAATCTGAGGGTGTAAAGCTCGACATTGCATCAGGCGAGGTCAAGGTAAAGCGTCATGCAGATCTCAAGGTGACAGTCAGACCAAGGGATGTATACAACACAGTAGAGTACTGGATAGTTGACGGAGAAGAAGTCGATAAGACAGAACTCACATACCAGATAGATGATCTGACGGAGGACAGATCGGTATATGCCTATGTATCGCCATCACTTCTGGTCGATGTGATCTTTAAGGACAGTGATCCGGTCAAGAAATACGACAAGATCGATATCAGAGCCGGATACGTGGCTGAGGATGGAGATGAATCAGGACTTAAAGTCATAAATGCTGAGAACAATTCAGTCAGAGTGGGCTCCGGAAAAGACGTAAGTTTTGAGATCACACCTGGCGATGACTACATGATACAGTCATGGACAGTCAGATATATGAGAGGTGACAGGATAGTAAAGGAAGAGTCTGGAAAAGACTTTGGATTCACAAATAAGATACTTCTTAAAAATGTGACAAACAGCATAGAGGTAAGTGCCGAGCTGGTAGACAAGAAGGGCTATTATATACCTGCGGAAGGTTACTATAACCAGGCAAATGAGCTGGTGACAAATAGTGTAGAAGGTGAAGCAGGAAGTGAAGCAGCCTACACGGTATCAGAGCTTACAAAGCAGCCTGACAATGTTGTGTTCAGAGCGGAAGATGGTTCTGTGATAGACAATATGGTGAGAGCAAACGGTGATGCCAGTGTGACGATCACACCTGAAAATGGATGGAGAATCAGAGGTATAACTGTATCTGATGCTGTTTCTGGACAGGAAGAGAATATTATGACAGTGACTCCGGTGCGCACAGAGGATGGTACTGAAACCGGTGCATACAGAGTAGTATCTGAGAATGTGACAGAAAATATGACATTTACAGTTGACGCCGTCAGATTGTGTACGGTCAATATAGCGGATACACAGCACGGAAAGATCACAGTTATAAAGGAAGACGGAACAGAAGTTTCAAATGGTCAGATTGTGGATGAAGGAACACTTCTCACATATACAGCAGTACCAGACAAATACTATGATTTTGACACATGGACATACGATGCAGCTGATCAGACTGAGAGCACATTTGAGCAGGCTCTTGATGGAAACATCACAGTTGGCGCAGCGTTCAAGGCAAGGTATGCAAAGGTAAATATAGCATCAGTCAAGAACGGAAAAATAACTGTGAAAACAGCTGATGGCAAGAAGATAGCAAATGGACAGCTGGTACAGGAAGGAACAGTTATCGTGTGCAAGGCAGTTCCTGCAAAGCACTGTGATCTGTCGGCCTGGGGCGGAGATGCCAAGGGCAAGAAGGGCGGCACAGTGAAGCTCACTGTGACAAAGAACATGAAGATAAGCGCTGCATTCAAGTACAGATATGTCAAGATCGCAATCGGCAAGACTGTAAATGGAACCATATCTGTAAAGACAGCGGATGGAAAGACAGTTAAGAACGGCTCAGCGATAAAGGAAGGAACTGTTATCGTGTGTACAGCCAAGGCGGCAAAGAATTGCAAGCTTGGATACTGGTCTGGAAGCTTTAAGAGTACAAAGACATCAGTTCGTGTTGCAGCAAACAACAATATGACCATAAATGCAAAGTTTGTTGCCCAGATACCTGCAAGAGATACAGCGGGAATAAACAAGAATATCCAGACAGCCATAACTAACAAGAGCCTGACTATAAAGTGGGGCAAGGTTGCCGGAGCTAATGGATATGATGTGTTCATGCAGAATTGTTCAAAGAAGATGGATACAAAGAACCCTGTAAAGACAGTGAGGGGGGCATCAAGTAACAAGACTACTATCACAAAAATGCATGGAACTGCACTCAGCAAGTGTGGTATAGTAAAAATACAGGTTAAGGCATACAAACTTGTAAATGGAAAGAAGAAGTACATAGACAAGAGCGTGCTGCTTCACATTGTATTAAACAGTGAAAAACGAACAAATATAAAGAAAGTGACACTTGCAAAGAAGGTATACACTATGTCTGTAAAGCAGGCGGTTACATTGAAACCGGTATTTACGCCAGCTAACGCATCGAAGTTACTTCTCGGTGCAGAGCATGGACCTCGAGCATTCTACTATTCAACAAATACAAATGTTGCCATAGTGGATGCAAACGGAGTTGTGAAGGCTAAAGCGTCAGGTAAATGTACTATCTATGTCATATCGATAAGCGGTGTGTCTAGTCCAGTACAGATTACAGTTAGATAGGCGGTATTGCCGGAGATCATAAGCAGCCGGATGTCTGGGAGACCAGACTCCGGCTGTGTTTTTATAAGAAAATGGCAGAAAACAGATGCATGTATCGTGGTCAGGAATGTTTGTGGAAATCTTAAAACCGGTTTAGAATATAGATTGTGACGGCACGGTTTCATTGATTGGCATATAGGATAAGGAGAGGCATAGTATGGGAGAGGCAGCTACAGGTAATAAGGGATATTATATAAAACCGAAAAAAGCATGGAGACTTCTCAGAACGGCGGATGATGAGAATGTGACATCGTATATATATGGCGTTAGTGGTTCGGGAAAGACGACTCTTGTCAGCAGATATCTGGGAACACGTAAGTACATGCTGGTGGATGCTGGCGGTATCAGACCGGATGACCTTGTGATAGAAGTCAGCAATGCAAGAAAAATAATTGTCATAGATAATCTGCACGAGCTCTCATGGGGAGATGTGGACACAGTGAGGGAGCAGATCATAGAACTCATTAGAAGAGAAGACGTATGGGTTATACTCGTTGGCCGGTGTCCGGTTCCACCGTGGCTTTCTGCTGTAAGATTTCAAGAAGGATTTTATGTGGTGGACAGCAAGCTGCTTATGTTCAGTATGGAGGATATAAAGAAGTATGCTGAATACGCTGGATTTAGTATGAATGAGGCACAAGTGCAGAGAATGTACTATGAGACTACAGGGCTTCCGCTGGCGGTGGAGATGTGCAATATCAAATACATGGAAATGGCATATACAAGCGAGATAACAGATGATATGTATAATGATTTTTCGAGACGCGTTGAGGATGAGATGTGTAATTACCTTGAGTATCATGTGTATGATAACTGGGATGTGGAAATGCAGGAATTTCTCATGGAAATATCCGTGGTGGATGAGTTTACAACAAAACAGGCTGAGATGATAACTGGAAGAAGTGACAGTGAGCTTTTGATCGAGAGGGCAAAGTGGCTTGGAAACTTTATGACCAGCCGGGTTGATAAGGATGGCAATACACAGTATCAGCTGCAGTTTCACATGAGGGTATCTATGCGCAGACGTCTTAAGCGGAAGTACGAGAAGGAACGTATAAGAGGCCTGTATGAGAATGCCGGGCTGTTTTACAGACTTAACGGAGATATGAGGAAAGCTCTAGAGATGTATGAAAATGCAGGAGTTACAGAGCGAATAGTTTCAATACTTGTCGATAATGCCAGACATGCAGCGAACAGTGGTTATTACTATGACCTGAAAAAATATTATCTGGAGCTTCCGGATCATGTCATCGAGAAAAGTCCTGAGCTTATGTGTGGTATGAGCATGCTGCAGTCACTCCTTCTAAATCCTGATGAGAGTGAAAGATGGTACGACAGACTAAAATTATATGCAGATGAAAATCAAGGAAGTGCCAGGAAAAATGCAAAGGGACTTTTGCTGTATCTGGATATTGGTCTGCCGCACAGGGGAAGTGTTGATGTATTAAAGCTTTTGAAGTCAGCATACACCATGGTTTTTAATAAAGAAGTAAGAATACAGGAATGGTCGGTTACATCCAATCTGCCATCAATGATGAATGGTGGAAAAGATTTCTGTGAGTGGAGCAAGAGAGACAGAGAGTTGGCGTCTAAGGTTGGTAGGATTGTTGAGTTTGTACTTGGAAAATACGGAAAAGGTCTTGTAAATCTTGCTTTGGCGGAGAGCTTTCTTGAAAAGAGCGGGGATAATTACGAGGTGGCAACGCTTGCGGCAAAAGGCAGAATGCAGGCGGAAGCAGGAGGAAAAATTGAGCAGTGCTTTGTTGCTGATGGTATATTGGCGTGGCTGCATTTGCAGAACGGAAAGCCACAGGAGGCTCTTGAGGTTTTGAATGGAATAGAGGAAAAGGCTGAAAAAGAGGAAGGACAAAATCTCCTTCCCAATATATATGCATTTGAGACCAGATGCAGCCTGTACAGAGGAGATAGAGCCTATGTTACAGAGTGGATGGAAAATGCTCCGGATGAAAATGTTGAATTCAGGATATATGACAGGTTTATCTATCTCACCAAAGTAAGAGTATACCTTCAAAGCGGACGGAATGAACAGGCATATTCGCTGCTGACAAAGCTGAGGTATTATGCTGAGATGATGTCCCGTACGTATATAGGGATAGAATGTGGTGTGCTGATGGCTGTAGCTTTGCAGCGATTGAAAAATGATGACTGGAAAATGGCAATGTGCCATGTTATTGATACTGCGATGGAATACAGCTTTACAAGGGTTATATCCAGGGAAGGTGCGGCAGTGAATACTCTTATAAATACCTGTGGATGGAAAGTCGAGAAAGATGGTGCTGACGACAAGGAGATAGCCGCAAGAAGGGCATATTTCAGACAGCTGCAGAAGGAGACTGAGAGTATGACGAGATACTACCCCGGATATATGAAAGCGGGAGTGGATGATGTTCAGCTCAGTGAGACTGCTACAGCCATACTTAAATTGCAGGCAGAGGGCTTGTCCAGGCAGAAGATAGCGGACAGACTCAGCATGTCGGAGGCGAATGTAAAGTATCATCTGAACCAGGTGTACAGGAAACTCGGAGTGACTGATAAGGCCGGGGCGGTCAGGGAGGCATCTAACAGGGGACTTATCTAGTGATTGTGAGATTTGTGTTCGGTGGTGATTTACTTGAATACCCCTTATGTAAAAGTTGTATATGAATGTATATAATTAGGGTGGAAAAACTTAGATTGTTGTTGTATTATGTCTATAATTATGATTACATGCGAATCAGTAACGTCAGATTAAGAAGAGGATAATTTCCGTATAGCATAAAAGTGTTGGTGAAGATGACGTTTGGAACTTAGAGAATGAGCGAGTACGGACGGATTCGTATTTGACAGGTATTCAAGGAGGAATTACGACGTGAATTTTTTGGAAGAGAGAATAACTAAGGATGGAATAGTAAAGGAGGGCAATGTTCTCAAGGTGGATAGTTTCCTGAACCACCAGATGGATATACGTCTGTTTGATCAGATCGGTGAGGAGTTCAAGAAGAGATTTGAGGGAACAGAGATCAACAAGATCCTTACTATAGAGGCATCCGGAATAGGTATTGCCTGTGTTGTTGCCAGACATTTTGATGTGCCTGTTGTATTTGCGAAGAAGTCAAAGAGCATCAATATAGAGGGTGATGTGTATGTGGCAGAGGTTGAGTCATTTACACACAAGTGCAAGAATCAGGTCATCGTGTCCAAGAAGTTCATCAATCCTGAGGACAAGATTCTTATCATAGATGATTTCCTTGCAAATGGATGTGCGCTTCAGGGGCTCATCTCCATAGTGAAGTCGGCAGGTGCCAGCGTAGAGGGAATCGGAATCGCAGTTGAGAAGGGCTTCCAGACAGGTGGTCAGGTCATCAGGAATCTCGGATATCATCTTGAGTCGCTTGCGATAGTGGACAGCATGGACGCTGCTACGGGCGAGATCAAGTTCAGGGAGCAGTAGGATCGCTGCGGGATATTTGATGGTATATATAAGATTCATGAATAATATATAGGTAAGAGAGACTGAGAATTGACATGACTTGACAGATTCTCAGTTTTCTTTTTATATGAATGGCGGATATTTGCTGAGAGGTGGGGTATATGGGAAATAACAATTTAGAAGAAAAAAATGTTTCTATGCCTGAGAAAATTGGAGGCGTAATATTTGGTATATGGTTTGTTGCCAGTATTATAGCCGGATTTGTTGCAAGTGAGATCGGAACGGATGCTGTTATGCTTGTTGTGGGGCAGTTTTTTGCCGGGATAGTTCTTGTCATAATTCTAAAGACTCTTATTCCGATGGTTAAGAAGCGAAAGCGGGGGAGCATCATCGGTATAGTGTTCATATCTGTGTTTGCCGGTGCTGCATCGGCGCTGATATGGGCGGCGTGTGCTGTGAAAGATGGCTCTTTTGCGGATAAGATAGTATTGCTCCCGGAACGGATATTGGGGAGAGAAAATTGCAATGTTGGAGCATTTTATGCAGAGATATTTGCCTGTGCATTCTTTGTGGTCAGTGCAATAACACTGCTCTCTGTGATATGTAAGAGAAAAGCGCTTGAGCGAAGATGTTCATTTACTGTGAAAGCTGTATGCCATGATGTACGTGCAGATATGAGACAGGATATGAGAGCCGGCAGAAGATATCCGGAGGCGGGAGTATTTGAATTTACATACAGGGATAAGCAGTATAAAGTGTATGAGCAGACATATGTATATGGACTGAATATAAGTAAAGGCGATGTGGTATATCTTTATATCAACCCAGAAAATCCGTACGAATTTTATCTGGAAAACAGTGGTATATTCAGCAGTCAGGCGATATGGTCAGCAGTTTTTTTGATGGTTATATCAGGTTTGATGGCCGCAGGCTGCAATTTGTTGATTTTTAGGTGAAAAAATAGCCAGGTGTATGTTCTCCAATTTGGAGAATATGCACCTGGCTGTTTCTACGTAATTTTATCTGAAACTCTTCAGCCAATTGACGAGAGAGTCGTGCCAGATATTATCTACGACTGTCTTTTTCATCTGTGCGTCAACAGGTCCGTTTCCGGCAAGCTTTGCAAGGACTGCGGCCTGAAGTTCTGGAACTGTCATTGACTCAGGTGACTTGCTCCAGTCAACTGTGATGGTTTCTGGATCGACTGGTGTGCCAGCGGCAGCTCCGGTAGGAACTTCCTTGTTGGAATCTTTTACCTCATTGATGGCAGCGGTATTCTTCTCAGTATCGGCTGTGATTTCTTTAGCATTTGCAGATTCTGTAGCAGCCACATCTTCTGAGATGGTTTTGGCATTAATGTTCGCCTTATTTTTAACGTCAGTGTTGGCGGTATCATCGGTCTTAGTTTTAGCTTTACTCTCAGTCTTGCTCTCAACCTTTATCTCAGCATTTGTCTCTACCTTAACCGGCTTGACATTCAGGTCAGTTCCCTCAGGTACCCAGATCTCACCGCTGTTTGCCGGCTGGGTTATGTTGATATGTCCATCCTGAACAGATACCTTTTCGCCTGACAGGGTACCGACATACGCTGCGCAGTTTCCTGCTGCAAGGTGCATTCCGGCTGGTGCATCGTCGTTGTTCACTGACACGATGACACGTGTTCCGTCAAGATCCCTCGCGTATGCGAACTGTCTGTTGGTGAGCATCAGCTCATCGTAGCTGCCATATGACAGTGCAGGAACGGCCTGACGTACCTTGCCGAGTGCGGCGATGAGTGCTGTACAAGGATTAGTTTTTACTGAATCCTTGTAATCTTCTATATTGAGAGCTGGTCTTAAGGAATCGTCCGAGCCATATTCCTTGCGTCCCTCAATGCCAAATTCCGAACCGTAGTATATGCTAGGCACACCCGGAAGAGTGTAGAGCAATACATGTACAGGTGCAAAATGAGCCTTATTGGTAAGTTTTGTATAGATACGCTCCACATCATGGTTGTCTACGAAGTTGTAGAGCTTTAATGTTCCCATGTTCTGGAGACGTCTTACAGTGTGCGCGATTTCAAAATAGTTGTGGTCATTGTGGCCGCTGTACAGAGCCTTGTGAAGTGTGTAGTTGGTGACACTGTGAAGAGTCTCGCCGTTTACCCAGCGGCTGTAGTCGCCGTGGATGACCTCACCCATGAGCCAGAAATCCGGCTTCACTTCATTTGCTGTGCGGCGCAGTGCCTTCATGAAATCAAAATCAAGGACGTCCGCAGCGTCAAGTCTGATTCCGTCCACATCGAACTCACTCACCCAGAAACGAATCACATCGCATATATAGTCAACGACAGCAGGATTCTTCTGATTCAGCTTGACGAGAAGGTTATAGCCTCCCCAGTTGTCGTAAGAGAAACCGTCGTTGTACTCGTTGTTGCCCCAGAAATTCACGTTGCAGTACCAGTCTTTGTAATGTGAATTCTCTCTGTTTGCCTGGATGTCCTTGAATGCGAAGAAGTCACGGCCTGTGTGGTTGAACACTCCGTCGAAGATGACCTTTATTCCCTGTTCATGGCAGTAAGCCACAAATGCTGTCAGGTCCTCATTTGTTCCGAGACGGGAGTCGAGCTTTTTGTAATCTGTAGTCTCGTAGCCGTGTCCGACTGACTCAAAGAGTGGTCCGATGTACAGTGCTGAACCGCCAATCTCCTTTATATGATCCACCCATGGAAGCAGGGTGTTTAAGCGGTGAACAGGCTCACCGTAGTCGTTCTGTTTAGGGGCTCCCGCAAGTCCCAATGGATAAATGTGATAAAATACTGCCTCATCATACCATGCCATAGTTATCCCTCCATATTTTAGGTGCCGGCAAATGCAAAGCACCCGATATTATTTGATATATGTTACGCGCCATATATGTGACCAAAGTCAGCCCGCAACATTTACATTATACTAAATAAATTAGGAAAATGCGACAAAAAGTCATGCAAGTATCGCATCGATCATCATAGTTGCCGGAGCCTGCGGTCTGGATGCAAAGCAGAGCGCACAGCTTATCCAGAGCGCCATGATAATTGCCGGAATCGGCTCACTTATCCAGATGTTCCCAATCTGGAAGATCGGTTCAGGACTTCCTATAGTAATGGGAATAAGTTTTACATTTGTGTCAGTGTTTTGTTATCTGGGACCGACATACGGCTATAATGCGATAGTCGGAGCGGTACTTGTGGGAGGTCCCATCGAGGGTACGCTGGGACTTTTTGCCAAATACTGGAAGCAGCTCTCAGTTCTGTTCGGACTTGTGGTTGGATATATAGTAGCAATGTGCATGGGTATGGTGGATTTCTCCGCACTCAGCGGAACATCAGTCATAGCGCTCCCTCACATCATGCCATTTAAGCCGGAGTTCAACTGAAACGCGATCATATCAGTAACTTTTCCCTAAGATCGTGCAGACGGTATTTGCTGAGAACTGTGTGGCTGTTGTATTCATAGTTGCCATCATTCTGAATCTTGTGCTTCCTAAGAACATGGATGCCCACGAGGCCCCAAAGACTGAGGATGTAGAGTAAAAACCTTTCATAAGGTGTAAGTGTTAATAACAGCGTTGTTCTGATATTATAATTTCAGAACGGCGCTGTTTTTGCTTTTTCAAAAATAGGTCAAAAGGGGTCAGGTACCTCCGTCCCCAAATAAAAATAAAGAAAGGTGAACAATATGGATAGTTTATTAAAGATAGAATCACTGAAGAAATACTATGGCAAAAAGCCAAACCAGACTAAGGCTCTGGACGGCATATCATTTCAGGTCATGCCGGGGGAGTTCCTTGGCATCATGGGTAGCAGTGGATCGGGAAAGTCCACACTGCTGAACTGTATCGCAACGGTCATAAAGCCTGACAGCGGAACCATAGAGCTCCAGGGCAAAGAGATACAGGTGCTTAAAGGTGCGAAGCTTGCGCAGTACAGAGGCAGGGAGATAGGTTATCTGTTCCAGAATTTTGAACTTCTGGACAATCTAACAGGCAGAGAGAACATTATGGTTCCGTTGTCAATACACGGTGTATCCGAGGATGAGAGCAGAAGCAGACTGGAAAAGCTTTCATCATATCTGGAGATAGATAACGTGCTTGACAAATTCCCGTCGCAGATGTCTGGTGGTCAGAGACAGAGGGTTGCGGCCGCCAGAGCGCTCATACTTAATCCGGGGATCATTCTTGCGGACGAGCCGACCGGAGCACTCGACTCAAGAAATGCAAAGGCACTCATGGAGAAGCTGTTGGGACTGAACAGGGATGACAACACTACCATACTTATGGTGACCCACGACTCAAATGCGGCCAGCTTCTGCAAGAGGATACTCTTCATACAGGATGGCAGGATATTCCATGAGCTCAGAAGAGATATGGAGAGAGAGTCACAGCAGGAGTTTTATGAGAGGATACTCAAGCTGATGGCGCAGATGGGAGGAGGCAGCGCAAATGTTCTTTAAACTCGCAATGAGGAATAGCAGGAGAAGCAGGAAAGAAAATGGTCTGTTCTTCGCTTCGCTGGTTGTGTCCATAGTGGCATTTTATATCATATTGGCGCTGTCCCATCAGGATGTGATGATATTCCTGAGAAGTCTTGAAAGCGACGCGGTGAACAGTCTTCTTCAGATAGCGGCGGTGTTCTATGTATTTTCACTGGTCATGTTGTTCTTTCTTATATACTATGCAAGCAAATACCAGCTCGAACGACGGAGGCACGAACTTGGAATGTATATAATGATGGGGATGAGGAGATCAAAGCTTTTTGCCCTGCTGATGGCGGAGGATCTGGGCAGCAGCGTAGTGGCTCTGCTCATCGGACTTCCTATAGCGATCCTGGTGTCTGAGGTGGTCAGCCTTCTCACAGCCAGACTGGTAGGTCTTGGCGTTATAGGTCATCACGTATCATTTTCACTGCAGGCAGTCATACTGACAACTGTTGGATTTGTAGCGATAAAGCTTGCAGCATTTCTCATGCTGAGCGGTAAGCTTGCAAGAAAGCAGATAGGCGATCTCCTTGTAGATACACCGGAGACAGAGAAGAAACAGCTTCCGGCTCCTGTGTATGGTGTGAGTGCAGTCTTCGGTCTTGTTGCGCTGGTCATTGCATACTGTCAGGGAATAGGCGGCTATTCGTGGATCAGCGTAAAATATATGGCGGTCACCATAACACTGGGATTTGTTGGCATGTTCCTGCTGTTTTTCGGTCTCAGGCTCTTTGTTGATGCACTGGCCAGACGTGCAAATGGTTCAAAACCACTTGCTGTGTTCGGTTTCAGGCAGATACACGAAAATGTAGTAACAAAATCCGGAACGCTTGCAATAAGCTCGATACTCATACTCGGCGCTCTGTGCTGCTGCGGTTCGGGCGTTGGCATATGTATATCCAGACAGAATATGGATCATGTGCTCGATTATACATTTGCCTCATATGGGGATGACGCTGAGGCGGACAGCAGGAATATCCGCGCGAAGCTGGAGGAAGCCGGCGTGTTGGAGGATTTCTCGGACGTATTCGATATGAAGCTTGGTTATATAAAGATGGGTGAAAATGAGTCCCATGATGATGCTGTGAACGTGGGGAATGTCATATCTGAGCTTGAAAAACTCAAAGCTTCAGAGAACAGGGATGTGCTTATAAATAACATGTCTTACATGACATACCCTTACCTGATCCAGAAGAGTGCGTACAACAAGGTGCTTGAGGCTGCGGGAAAGGAGCCTTTGGAGCTCGGAGAAAATGAACTGGCACTCTATACGGATTTCTTTACTGATTACCGCGGGGGTTTACTGAATGAGGTATTGGCAGAGAGTCCGGAGGTGGATGTAAGAGGAGATGAGTATCATCTGATCGGAGAGGTCCAGACCACGAAGATCGTGACAGATTCATCGATAACCCTGTCGTTCGGACTTATCGTGGACGATGATACATTTGCCAGATTGACAAATGACAATTACGAGTTATATGTAAATGCCATTCTCAAAAAGGATATCGTGGACGGTAAGGGCCTCATGAAAGCCATAATGGATGAAAATGAGAAGCTTGACGGCATAGATTTTGAGAGCATAAACGCTGATTGCGAGAGTTATCTGCAGAACATAGGAAGAAATATGTTCTACACGGTGGCTGCAGGATATATAACGCTTTATCTGGCGGTGGTGTTCCTCATAATTGCAAATACCATAATCGGTGTTCAGTTCCTGATGGGACAGAGAAAGTCCGGCAGAAGGTACAGAACCCTTGTGAAGCTTGGCGCGACATACGAAATGCTCTGCAGCTCAGCAAACAGACAGGTGGGCTGGTATTTTGGAATCCCGGTTGCCGTGGCGGCGGTCAGCAGTATATTCGGTGTGCGTGCTCTGCTCACGGGAATCCTGTCAGAATTCATGCGCGGCAGAGTGAAACAGATACTTATCATAGCTGCGGTTATGATAATCCTGTTGTGTGTGGTAGAATATATCTATATGACAGCGGTGAAACGCTCAAGCAACAGATATCTCATGGCGATGATGACACCGGAAAGGGTTGAGTAAACGGTGAAGAGTGTGATGGTGGTTGAGGACGATGTCCTCATGTGCGATGAACTTCTGGATATGCTGACAAAGGCAGGATACAGGGCAGTTAAGCCAGATGGATTTGACAACATAATAGAACAGATACTGGACATGGCTCCGGATATTCTTCTGCTGGATATCAATCTTCCTGGCAGGAGCGGCTTTGACATATGCCGGGAGATCAAGAGGCGGAGCTCTGTCCCTGTGCTGGTTCTCACATCGAGGGACCAGCTAAAGGACGAGCTCCATGCGCTGGAGCTGGGCGCTGATGAATTCCTCACGAAGCCATGTCGCCGTGAGCGGCTTCTGGCCCGGGTGGCAAATGTGCTCAAGAGGTACGAGGGCAGACAGAACCTGATCGAAGGAGAAGGGTTTCTTCTGGACACTCAGACATACACTCTGTATATAGATGGGAGATCTGCGGTGCTTCCACAGAATCAGGGACGTATATTTGAAACACTTATGACAAACGGAGGAGATGTCGTGTCTAAGGAGAAGCTTTGTGAGGCAGTGTGGGGCACATCGGAGTATATAGATGAAAATGCCCTGCAGGTGAATCTTACAAGACTCAAAAAGACAATGGCGGGACTGGATATAAAGGCAAAGATCATAGCTGTAAGAGGCTTTGGATACAAGCTTGAGTAATTGAGAGAATATGAAAAGATTTGGACTTGTTATAAAACAGAATATTGTCTGGCTTGGTCTGCTGCTTCTGACAGACGTGGCGTTCTGCTTCTTCATGTGGCTTGTGGCACCAGAGGCATTTGTCAGAATAAGGGTGCTGGTTGGCGTGTTCACTGTGATACTGTTCGCGGCGGTGTGCTCGGTGCTGTGTATAAAGGACAGGAAGAAAATTGAGGCGTTCAGGAGATTTGTCGCTGCCCCGGATGAACAGGGCGAGATAGAAATGAGGAGCCTGTGCGGGGCTTCTGAACAGGAATATGTGAGCGTGCTGTCGGAGGAGCTTCACGATCTGAGAGATTCAGTGATGCAGAGTGGCAGACAGCTCAGGGACTATCAGGAGTATGTGGAGAACTGGGCACATGAGATCAAGACCCCCATCTCTCTGCTGGCATTTGTGGTGGACAACAGGAGAGATGAGCTGCCTCATAATGTTGTGATGAAGATGGACAATGTGACCAGCCAGATGCAGAACTATGTGGATCAGATGCTCTACTACGCCAGACTGAAAAGCGATTCCAAGGATTATTTCATGGAGAGCATAGATGTGGAAGAATGCGTGGATGAGGTGATAGCTGACTACAGATCACTGCTTGAGGAGAGGGGCATACGGGTCAGAAAATGTCTTGAGAACGGAGCAGTGTACAGTGACCGCAGGGGATTGCAGTTTATACTCGGTCAGCTTGTGAGCAATTCCATGAAATACACAAATGAACAGCCGGAGATATCATTTGACTTCTGGACGGCGGGCAACAAAAAGCTGCTGTCCGTGAGTGACAATGGCATAGGTGTAAAGAGCTGTGACATGCCATACATATTCGAGAAGGGTGTCACGGGTGATTCGGGTGAGAACAGGAAGCATGCAACGGGCATGGGACTGTATCTTGTCAGTGAGATGGCGCATGATCTGGGTATCACAGTGACGGCAAATTCAAAGTGGCAGAATGGATTCGAGATAGTACTTGAATTCCCGGATGTGGAGACAAAGATATAAAAGTGAGGAGGCAGATACAGTGTTGTGCGTATCTGCCTCCTCACTTTTTTCCGGGATATTTTATAATAAATTTATGGGTGGCGGTCTGTTAATAATCACTTTGATATTTTATAATGTAAGCATTGGCTGTAATTTAGTCGATGGTGCAAAGTCGGTTTAAGTGGACTGAGGTTTGGCGGGGATGTGTCAAGTTTTCTGTGAAAACTTGACATGTAGCGCCAGCCATTTGCCGAAGGCAAATTTTGCATGGCTGGTGTTCAATGGATGTGTCAAGTTTTCTGTGAAAACTTGACATGTAGCGCCAGCCATTTGCCGAAGGCAAATTTTGCATGGCTGGTGTTCAATGGAAAGGAGAATATAATTATGGAGATCAGAAAAGCGGCAGCAGAGGATTTTGATATTGTATTTGATTTTATAGAAAAATTATGGACATATAATACATATGACAGGGAAGAAATACGCAAAGTATATATGGACGTCATAGATGACGAACGCAGCTTTGCTTTTTTATTATGGGATGAAGGCATTTGCAGAGGCATGTGCCATGGAGACTATTTTAATACATTCTGGATGTCGGGGCTCACATGCTATGTGTCAAGTCTCATAACAAGAGAGGAGGACCGTGGCAAGGGATATGGTGTGGCACTCCTGAATCATGCAAAGGAGCTTGCAAAGCAGAGGGGATGCAAGGCTATCACCCTTGATTCCGGACTTCCGAGGACAGGGGCACATGGCTTCTACGAGCACTATGGCTTTGAAAAGAGCTGCTACGGCTTTGAGATGATGATATAAATTATCTGTGGAGATTTGAAAGGAGACAAATATGTGTACAGCAGCAACATATAAGACAAAGAATTTCTATTTTGGAAGAACACTTGATTATGAATTCTCGTACGGCGATGAGATCACCGTGACTCCGAGAAATTACCCGTTTGAATTCAGATATATGGGCAGGAAGGACAGCCATTATGCCATGATAGGAATGGCACATGTGGCGGGTGGCTATCCTCTCTACTATGACGCTATAAATGAGAAGGGACTTGGAATGGCTGGTCTGAATTTCGTTGGAAATGCCGCGTATCAGGAAGTGGATGAGAGCGGTGACAGGGACAATGTTGCCCAGTACGAGTTCATTCCGTGGATACTCGGAAACTGTGCCAGCGTGGGAGAGGCAAGAGTAGCTTTGGACAGGATGAACCTGACGGGAACACCATTTTCTGAGCAGCTTCCTACAGCGCAGCTCCACTGGATAATAGCTGACAGAAATGGAGCTATAACCGTAGAGTGTATGGCTGACGGACTTCATGTGTATGAGAATCCTGTTGGGGTTCTCACGAATAACCCGCCATTTCCGCAGCAGATGTTCCTGCTCAATCAGTATATGGGGCTGTCACCAAAGCAGCCGGTGAACTCATTTGCACCAGAGGTGGGACTTGTCACTTACAGCCGTGGCATGGGAGCCATAGGACTTCCGGGGGATCTGTCGTCCACGTCGAGATTTGCCAGGGTGGCATTTGTGAAACAGAACAGTCTGCCTGCGGATTCTGAGGCTGAGAGTGTAAGCCAGTTCTTTCACATACTTGGCTCTGTGGATCAGCAGAGGGGCTGCTGTGAGGTTGCGCCTGATAAATATGAGATAACCATATACACATCCTGCTGCAATGCTGACAAGGGAATATACTATTACAATACCTATGAGGGTCATCAGATAAATGCCGTGGATATGAACAGGGAGAATCTGGACGGCGCAGAGCTTGCCAGATACCCTCTTATCCAGGGGGAGAATATCAATTGGCAGAACTGATGTATGTGGCTTACAAGGGAGAAAGGATGCTGTATGAGTAAAAGCAAGGTTACAATAAAAGAAATAGCGGAGATGGCAGGGGTGTCAATAGCTACAGTTTCCCACGTCATCAACAGGACTAGGTATGTCAGACCGGAGCTTGTTGACAAGATAGAGAAGATCATTGTAGAGACAGGATACCAGAATAAGATAGCTGATAAGGAGAGAAAACTGCTGGTTGGACGGGAGTCCACGATAGTTGCAGTCATTCCAAACATTGAAAGTACTATATACAGAGATATGGTAGCTTATGTGAAGCAGCTTGTCAGTGTGCAGGGATATCAGTTCCTTGTGGCGATAACAGACAATGATCTCAAGGAGGAGGCACAGGTACTTGCCGGACTTCTGGTCAACAAGAAGGTTGCCGGTATCATACATGCGCCGGTGAGCGATGTGGCATCTAACTACACAAAACTCATACAGTCGGGTGTTCCATTTGTCTGCGTGGAGAGAAATATACTTGGATCAGGGATAGACTCGGTTGAGTTTCGCGACCGTGAGGCTATATTTAAGGGCGCAGATTATCTGCTTGCGAGTGGACACAAAAATGTTTTGTTTTTCAGAGAGAGTACGGACAGTACCACCAGGGATGAGAGAACAAAAGGTTTCCTGAGCGCTCTGGAGAAATACAATATAAATACAAACGATGCAAATATTGTTGATGTGACGTTGGAAAATGGAGAGGATGACTGCATGCTGGCTATCCAGAAAGCCTTGCGCAGATACAGTCCGACCGCTGTACTTGCGGGGGGCAACAGAATAACGCTCTATCTCATGAAGACGCTGAGAGATATGGGAATCGACTGTCCGGGAGAGATATCTGTGGTTGGGTTTGGTGATGAGAGCTGGTCGGAACTTACATATCCTCCGCTTACCATAATCAGAAGAGATGTGAAGGGCTTAAGTGCCAAGGCAGTTGGAATGCTTTTTGAGAAGATCAACACAGGTGCGGCCATATCCCATGACTGCTATGCCGATGTGGAACTGGTTGTCAGGAAATCCACCAAGATGTTGGATAATGGACCATTTGGAGATAAGGCAGCTGCCCCGGATTCCGTGGTGCTGACGAAGGAGGAAAAGCAGAGGCTGAAGGCAGGACATTTCAGAGTGGCCATATCATTTCATTATACAGGTACGTCTTGGGCGGAGCTTCATGAGAAGGGTATACGTGAGGAGCTGGAGCAGTTCGGAATAGACGTGGTGTCGGTTATGGATGCACACTTTGACTCTGAACTTCAGAATGCACAGCTCGATGGAATAAGGCTTCAGAAACCTGATGCGGTGATTGCCATCCCGGCGGATGACAGCCGTACCAGAGAAAAGTTTCAGGAGCTTTCAAAGGTGTCAAAGCTGGTGTTCATAAGCAATGTTCCAGATGGCATGTCCAAGAACAGCTATGTGTCCTGTGTATCAGTAAATGAGTCGGAGAATGGAACGAACACGGGAAGAATGTTGGGAGAATATTGTAAGGAAAATAAGAAAAAAAAGGCAGGCTTCATTATTCATGGCGCGGCATTCTATGGAACAAGAGTCAGGGATAATGCTGCTGAGAGAATAATAAAGGACAGTTATCCGGATATCGACATAGTGACGATCAGGAGTTTTGGAGAGATATCTAATGCATATCAGGTAGCCAAGGATGTGATAACTGCCAATCCCGAAATTGAGGCAATGTATGTGAGCTGGGATCGCCCGGCACTTCTGACTATAAAGGCACTCAAGGAGCTTGGCAGGGAGGATGTGGCGGTGTTCACCACTGATCTTGACCATGGCATAGCCCGGTGCATGGAAGAAGGAATAGTCAAGGGACTCAGCACGCAGAGACCATACGAGCAGGGAAGGGCGGCCGCGGCGGTTGTTGCCAAGTCCCTGGTAAGTGAAGAACAGCTTCCAAAATATGTGGGAGTTCAGCCGTATCAGGTTGAGCCAAAACAACTCAGGCTTGCATGGAAGGAAATCTTTCATGAGTCCATGCCGGACAGACTTGGGTGATATGAAATCCTCCAGAGAGAAAAATGTAACTCTCTGGAGGATTTTTTTCGTTTATACACAAGATTTCGGAATAATTATGCAAATATTTACGTAAAAAATAATAAATAATCTGCGAAGCGTATAATGCAAATGAATGTTATTTGTGCACAGTGACGAATAAATAATAAATAAAACACTGATTATTGACAATAACAGACAAAGGATATATCATCTAAACATACAAGGGACGAAAAACAGTTAAAAATTTACGTAAATAAAACCGGTTAATAACAGTTTTTCGACAACGAGTTAGCAAAAACGAAATACATGATATTGGAGGTAAAAATTATGAGAAAGATTAAGAAGTTATTAGCAGTTGGAGCATGCCTGTGCATGTCACTTAGTTTACTGGCAGGTTGTGGATCAGGAGCAGGAGGCGCATCGGACGGCGGTTCATCTGAATCAGGTACAAAGCAGGAGAGCACGAAGTCATCTGACCTGTCATTTGCATTCTGTACAAACACACTTAACAACACATTCCAGAGTTCAATAGATGCAAAGCTCAAGGAACTCTGTGATGCGAACGGAATATCATATACATGTCTTGATCCTGACTACGATCTGAACACACAGCTCAGCCAGTTATCAGACGTGGCAAACAGTGGATACGATGCAGTGTTCATCATCCCAGTTGATTCAGCAGGTATCACATCTGGTCTTGCAGAGATCAAAGATGCAGGAATCCCAATCTTCAATGTAGATACAGCAGTTATCGAGGATGACATAGAGAACTTTGTGACACAGTTCGTTGGAACAAATGCATACATGGCAGGACAGCTTGTAGGTGAGCAGATGGCTAAGGATTATCCGGATGGAGCAGACATTGCGATCCTTGACTTCCCATCAAATGAGAGCTGTGTAGACCGTGTAAATGGTTTCCTCGATGGACTCGGTGACAACAAGGACAAGTTCAATATTGTGGCACAGCAGGATGGCGAGGCTGCACTTGATGCATCAATGAGTCTTGCAGAGGATATCATCACAGCAAACACAGATCTTCAGGCATTTTTCTGCATCAATGATCCATCAGCACTCGGCGCTGCAGCAGCAGTTAAGGCAGCAAATAAGACTGGCAAGATCGGCGTGTACAGTATCGATGCTTCACCAGATGGCAAGCAGGCACTCATTGACGGTGAGTTCACAGCAGTTGCATGTCAGGTTCCTGTACAGATTGCAGAGTATGCATTCAACGCAGCACAGAAGTATGTAGGCGGAGACACGACCATCGACGAGAAGAAGGTATATCTTGATTCACACCTTGTACTCAAGGATGAGGCTGAAAAGACAGTTAACGACTGGCAGTAAAGCCGGACCGGCTCCGAAAATAATAGTGTGGAGCTGAACCCGGAATTGGCAGATATGACACAATGTAGATGTATATAACACGGGAGAGACCGGGGATCTGAGATCTCCGGCCGTAATCCCGAAAAATGACAGCAAGACAACAAATGATCTGATATAGAAACTTGGAGGTTTAATATGGGACAGACAGTTCTGGAAATGATAGGGATAAAGAAAAGCTTCTCTGGAATATATGCTTTAAGCGGCATCGACTTTTCCCTTGAACTGGGAGAGGTACACGCACTGCTCGGTGAGAATGGTGCAGGAAAGTCCACACTGATTAAGGTCCTCGGCGGAATTTACCAGCCCGACAGCGGAATCATCAAGGTAAATGGCAAGGAGGTCAAGATCAACGGAGTTCCGGCTGCCAGAGAGAATGGTATAGGAATAATACATCAGGAAATCGTACTTGTTCCATATCTTTCGGTGGCACAGAACCTGTTTCTCGGCAGAGAGATAAGGACAAAGCTTGGAACATTGGACTTTGCAGAGATGAACAGAAGAGCAGAGGAGATGATATCATCCCTCGGTGTGAATATAAAGGCAGACACAATAGTAGAAAATCTGACCATCGCACAGCAGCAGATGGTGGAGATCGTTAAAGCGGTCTCATTCAACGGCAAGATAATAGTTATGGATGAGCCAACCTCATCACTTTCAAATGAGGAGGTTGAGCAGTTATTTGAGATCATTGAGAATCTCAGAAAGAAAAAGGTAAGTATAATCTACATCTCCCACAGAATGGAGGAGCTGTTCAGAATATCTGACAGAGTTACCGTCATCAGGGATGGTGCATACGTAGGAACAAAAAAGACATCAGAGACAAGCCCGAATGAGCTGGTTGCGATGATGGTAGGAAGAGATCTAGAGAGCTTCTATGCAAGAGATTACTGCGACATGGACAAGGCAGAGGTCGCTCTGGAGGTAAAGAATCTTTCTCAGACAGGTGTCTTTGAAGATATAAGTTTTTCAGTACATAAGGGCGAGATCCTGGGATTCTCAGGTCTGGTAGGTGCCGGACGAAGTGAGATCATGGAGGCGATATTTGGCGCAACACGGCTCACATCGGGAGAGGTGATACTCGGAGGAAAGCCGGTTCACTTCAAGAATCCAATGCAGGCTATCAAGGCAGGCATAGCACTGGTTCCGGAGGATAGAAAGAAACAGGGCCTTGTACTTGGCAACAGCGTGGCATTTAACCTCACACTTTCATCCCTCAGATTCTATATGAATGGAATCGCTATAAGTGAGAGAAAACGAGGCGAGGTAATTGACCATTATTCACAGAGACTGAGGATAAAGGCGGCATCGCCTGAGATTGAGGCGGGCAGCCTGTCAGGCGGAAACCAGCAGAAGGTGGTTCTGGGCAAATGGCTTGCAACCAAGCCGGATGTGCTCATTCTGGATGAGCCAACCAGAGGTGTTGATGTAAATGCAAAATTTGAGATATATACAGTAATCAATGAACTAGCAAAGGAAGGCATAGCGATAATCATGGTATCCAGTGAGCTTCCTGAGATCATCAACATGTGCGATAACGTGTGTGTTGTGAGAGCCGGAAGACTTGTTAAGAAACTGTCAAAGGACGAGCTTTCACAGGAAGAGATAATGAAATACGCTGCAGGAGGTATCGAATAATATGGGCGAGACAAATAAGGAGATAAAGAAGAATTCAAAAGCAACTTCTATATTGAAGAACAATCCCCTGACATCCATAGTCAAGGGCAACATAGGAATCATAGTGGTTTTGATAATCATGTGTGTGGCCGTAGCACTTGCCACAGATAAATTCCTCACAACCAACAACATCATATCAGTGCTTAGACAGATATCTATCAATACCTACATAGCACTTGGAATGACACTGATAATCATACTCGGACACATCGACTTGTCCGTTGGATCGATAGTAGCTATGTCGGGAACTCTGACCGTAGGATTTATAGTTAACCAGGGACTCCCTCTCGGAGTTGCCATAGTGGCAGGACTTCTGGTTGGTACAGCAGCGGGCTTTATAAGTGGTTTTATAGTTGCTAACTTCAAGGTGCCTGCATTCATCATCACAATGGCAATGATGAACATAGCAAGTGGTATAGCTTATGTCTACACGGGTGGACAGTCAACACGTATCACCAATAAGCTTTTCATCGAGATCGGAACAGGATACCTGTTCAATGTGATCCCACTTCCAGTAGTGTACATGGTAGTGCTCATCATATTATTCAGTTTTATCCTCAGCAAGACAAAATTCGGAACATATATATATGCGATAGGTGGTAACCGTGAGGCTGCAAGACTCTCAGGTGTACCTATCAAGAAGATAGAGATCATAGTATTTACAATATCAGGACTTCTCTCAGCATTTGCAGGACTTGTACTTTGTTCAAGAATGTACTCAGGACAGCCTTCAGTCGGCAGCGGATATGAGCTTGATGCCATCGCAGCCTGTGTACTTGGAGGAACATCCATGACAGGTGGTAAGGGAAGAATCAGCGGAACAGTATTTGGTGCTATGGTCATCGGAATCATCTCAAATGGACTTAACCTTATAGGAGTGTCATCATACTGGCAGCTCATCATCAAGGGTCTTATCATTGCATGTGCGGTACTCCTTGACGGACAGAAGGGCAAGCTTGAACTTCTCAAGAAGAAGAAACTGGCATCAAACTAGTTGGTTATGATAGAAATATCGGGCAATCAACGATTTAACATATTCAACAAATTTAACAAATTTAGCAATAGAAAGGATTAGTAATATGGAGATTTTTAGAAAGATGTCCTTCGCGGATTCCACGGGAGATGCAATACCTTTCTACCACGAGGGCAAATATCATATATTCTCACTGACTTCCCCTCCGGGAACAACAGTGTACCCGGCAAGACTCAGAACCACATGGAGCCACAGTGTATCAGAGGATCTGGTACATTGGGAGGAGCTTCCTACAGCACTCTATCCGGGCGAGGGCGACGAGCCAGATGCATCAGGAGTGTGGACAGGCTCAGTTATATACGGCGAGGGCAAATACCATGCATTCTATACAGGCTACTGCCTCACCGCAGAGTATCAGCAGACCATATGTCATGCAACAAGTGAGGATGGAATCACATGGGTGAAGGATGCTGCCAATCCGGTCATCACACCTATGATAGAGCTTTACGAGAAACTTGACTGGAGAGATCCATATGTATTCTATAATGAGGAGGACAAATGCTACTGGATCCTCATTTCAGCTAGAAGACTGGATATGCCGATAACCAGAAGGGGCTGTATAGTTCTCTACAGATCAAAGGATCTTGTCAACTGGGAATATTACGGACCGATATATTCGCCGGGACACACAAACTGTCCTGAGTGCCCTGAGATGTACAAGATGGGAGATAACTGGTATCTCTCATACTCACGATTCTCAGAATATGTAAATACAATATACAGAGTAGCAAAGTCACCATTTGGACCTTGGAGAAAGCCAAAGAAGGATGGCATAGGCGGAAGAAGATTCTATGCAGCCAAGTCCATGCAGGACGATGACGGCAGACGTTTCTACTTCGGTTGGGCTCACGACAGAGCAGACAGAAGTGACAGAGGCGAGTGGTACTGGGGCGGAACATTCTGTGTGCCACATGAGGTTGTTGCCACTGAGGATGGCGGACTTGATGTAAAGCTTCCAAAGGAATATGAGCATGTATTTGAGAAACATGTAGATTGGGATTACATTCCGGTTCTTGGAAATGCAGAGCTTCACGGAGACAGACTGGTCGAGATGGATTCAGTCAGTACATGTACATATGGCTTCCTTGGACACAGCGAGGAGAGCTATATGCTGAAGTGCAAGATCATGCCTAGAGAGGTGTATGACCATTTCGGCATACTGCTCAAGTCAGATAAAGAGGCAAGCGGATGTCTGCTCCTTGAGTTCGATGTGGCTATGCAGAGAGTGTCACTGGTAAATCTTCCTATGGGAGTTGATCCATTCTGGGTTCAGTCTTGCCAGGCTGTGCCTCCTGCAACTGAGCCGGGACCTGATGGTGTCAGAGTGTGCGAGAAGACATTTGACATAACAGAGGGTACCGAGATAGATGTGAAGATCATCGTTGACCACGACATGGTGGAGGTATTTGTCGGAGAGCAGGTTGCGTTCACATACAGGATTTATGCAAAGCCTGAGTTTGAGACAGGACTTCTGGCACAGGATGCCAGAGTAGAATTCTATGACATAGAGATCACAGGAAAGTAAAATTCACAAGGAGGATCCAACATGGAAAAGAAATATGATGTTGTGGCTCTTGGCGAATTCCTGATAGATTTCACACCTGCCGGAAACACTGATTCCGGGATGAAGCTCTTCGAACAGAATCCCGGAGGTGCTCCGGTGAACATGCTAACAGCAGCCGGCAAGGCCGGGCTTAAGACCGCCTTTATAGGTAAGGTTGGAGATGACATGCACGGTAATTTCCTGATCGAGACCGCAAAACAGGCGGGGATAGAGACCAAAGGTATAGTAGTTGATGACACGGTATTTACCACATTGGCATTTGTCACTCTGGATGAGAACGGAGAGCGAGAATTTTCATTTGCCAGAAAGCCGGGAGCGGATACGATGCTCTGCTACAAGGAGATTGATACTGAGCTGCTCAGGGATACAAAGGTGTTTCATATAGGTTCGCTGTCACTTACGGATGAACCGGCGAGGACAACTACATTCCAGGCGGTGAAGGAGGCAAAAAAATACGGCGCGGTTATATCGTATGATCCAAATTACAGAGCACCGTTGTGGGACAGCAGAGAAAATGCGATGGAGAGGATGAAGAGTATTCTTCCGTTCGTAGACATAATGAAGCTTTCGGACGAGGAGACAGCGCTACTCACACCATTTGCCAATCCGGAGGAGGCGGCAGAGTATCTTTTGGGAAGAGGTGTCAGACTTGTTGCGGTAACCCTGGGAAGTGAGGGCGTGCTGATATGCAGCAGGGATGGAAGCCGAAAGGTTCCCGGATTTGCCAGTCATGTGGTGGATACGACGGGGGCTGGAGATTCGTTCTGGGGAGCATTTGTATCACAGCTCATCAGAGCGGACAAGAGTCTGGAGGAATTCGGTATAGATGAGCTTGCAGAGTATGCAAGATATGGAAATGCGGTGGCGAGCCTGTGCGTTGAAAAGCGCGGAGGACTCAGATCTATCCCAGAAGAGAGTGAGGCAATGGAAAGACTCACATTAAAATAGGTATTAAAAATTTCACATAAAACATTTCCCTTAAACCTTGGGGCTGGATTAATCCAGTCCCTTTTTTTAATGTTTTCTTAAAGAATCTCCCAATTGAACCTTAAAATTAAATTGATTATGATGTGGGGGACGGAGGGGACGGAGGTACCTGTCCCCTCCGTCCCCGATCGAATTGTAATAAGTCTTACTTATAATTAAGCATGTTGAATGTATATTAAGTTGAATTTGACACGTGGCACGGCATATAATCAATTCGATTTAAGGAAAAAGATAAAAAGGTTATTGAACGAGGTGAGTTGTATTGAAAAATATACTTGAATTTATAGAGAATTCAGCAGCGCGATATCCTGATAAGCTGGCGGTGGCGGATGAGAATGGTGGCCTGACATACAGCCAGCTGGAGAGCTTTTCGAGAAAGATAGGCGCATGGATATTGACGGAGATCAAGGGCGTGAGAAATAAAGCTATAGCTGTGCTGTTGGACAAGAAACCAGAGAGTGTGGCGGCGTACATGGGAGTTGTCTACAGCGGTAACTTTTATGTGGTGCTCGATGCAGAGATGCCAAAGCAGAGAGCGGAGTCCATACTTGCAGCTTTAAGACCGGCAGCGATATTGACGGATGATCTTCATGTGGAGCTTGCGAAGGACGTCGCATATGCAGTGAAGAAGATGGCAGAGCCACAGGAAGCGGTGGCTGTTTCCAAAGAAGGAGAACAAAAATGCTGCATTGATGAGGTCAAAGTTTTAGATCTTGATGAGATGGATGCTGACGCGGATCAGAGCGGGCTGGACGGTGTAAGAGCCAGGATGATAGACACTGATCCGGTGTATGCGCTTTTCACATCGGGATCAACAGGAGTTCCAAAGGGCGCTGTGGTATCACACTCAAATATTATCGCTTACATAGACTGGTACACAGAGGCATTTGGCATAGATGAAAATACAGTGTTTGGAAGCCAGACACCATTTTATTTCAGCATGTCGGTGTCTGATCTATACAGCACACTGAAAAATGGAGCGACATTGTATATCATACCAAAGGTATATTTCACCTTCCCTATGAAACTGATGGAGTTCTTGAACACCTATAAGATAAACACGATATATTGGGTGCCTTCGGCTCTGCAGATCGTTGCAAATTATAAGATGTTCCAATATGCAAAACTGCCGGAGCTCAAGAAGGTTCTGTTTGCCGGAGAGGTCATGCCGACAAGGCCTTTAAATTACTGGAGAGAGAATCTGCCGGATGCTATGTACGCAAATCTGTTCGGGCCTACAGAGACAACAGATATATGCACATACTATGTCGTGAACAGGGAATTTGCGGATGATGAGCCGCTTCCAATGGGACATGCATGCAACAACTGCGATGTGTTTGTCCTTGGCGAAGATGGAAAAGAGGTGTCACCAGAGGTGGATCCCGAGACAGGTTTCAGCCGTGAAGGAGAGCTCTACGCAAGAGGCTCATTTGTGGCACTTGGATATTATGGAAATGCAGAAAAGACGAAGGAGGCATTTGTCCAGAATCCGCTCAATCCGAATTATCCAGAATTGGTGTACAAGACTGGTGATCTGGTGAAGTACAACAAATATGGCGAGCTTGTTTATGTGTGCCGCAAGGATTATCAGATCAAGCACATGGGATATCGTATAGAGCTTGGAGAGATAGAGGCTGCGGCGGGAGCCATAGAAGGAATCAGGAGTTATGCATGTATCTACGATGATGTGTCGGACAAGATTCTGTTCATATATGAAGGAAAGAAGAAGGATGATGCTGAACTGCTAAATGCATTTAAGGCGAGGGTTCCGCACTACATGGAGCCGAACCGATTCATAAGGATTACAAGCATGCCACACAATGCAAATGGCAAGATCGACAGAAAGAAACTGAAGGCGGAATACGCGCAGGGAAAATAGCGAATGTCCTTCATGTGGTATGATCAAGCTTATATAGATATAATTCACTTTATGTGATGCGCTGGTATTGCCGTAAAAATATATAATATGTAGAAAATTTTTATTATAAGGAGATATGAGATTATGGAAGAATTATTAAAGATTTTAAATGACGTTAAGCCCGGTGTTGATTATGAGAATGAGACAGACCTTATAGGACACGGTGTTCTGGATTCCATCACGATGGTAACTCTGGTACTCCAGCTCAGCGATGAATTTGACGTTGATATAACACCTGTTGATATCACACCTGAGAACTTCAAGACGGTTCAGACTATCTACGATATGATAAAGAGACTTGAAGATGAGTAGGATCAAGATACAGATATTGGAAGATGGTGGGAACTGACTGCCGTCAAAAATACTTGAGGAGTGGAAAATATGTCATATACGTCGATATCATATCTGGTATTTATATTGCTGGGCTGCTTTATAGTCTACAATATAGTGCCGATCAAACACAGATGGAAGGTGCTGCTTACATTCAGTTATCTGTTTTATTTTATCAACTCAGGAAAATACATTTTGTTTATCCTGTTTGGCTCTCTGACAATATACATTGGCGGACTGCTGATTAACAAGATAGATGATGGCTACAATATGGCGCGCAAGGCACTTCCGAAGGAGAATAAAAAAGAGTACAAGGCACTGATAGGATGGCAGAAGAAATGTATATGCGTGTGTGTTGTGCTTGTGAATGTGGGCATATTGGTATTTTTGAAATACTCTGTTTTCTTTGGACAGGTGTTCACGGACATTTTGGGACTTATACATATAAATATTGAGAATCCCATGTATCAGAGGATGATGCCTCTAGGAATATCATTTTATACTCTGTCTGCAGTAAGCTACATTGTTGATGTATACAGGGGCAAATACAGAGCCTCGGACAGTTTTGGCAAGGTGGCTCTGTTCCTGGCATTTTTCCCTCATATAGTTGAGGGTCCTATAGCAAGATTTGACTTAGTGGCTGACCAGATGTATGAGGGACACAAGTTCAGTTATGAGAACATGACGATGGGACTTCAGCTCATACTGTGGGGATTTTTTAAGAAGATAGTGATTGCGGACCGTGCAAATATGTACGTCAACCAGATCTTCAACAATTACAGTGATTACACAGGACTTCCTGTCGTATGCGGAATGCTTCTCTACACACTTCAGCTCTACGCAGAGTTTTCCGGATGCATGGATATTGTGAGAGGAAGTGCCCAGATGTTTGGAATCGGACTTTCTGAGAACTTTAACCAGCCATTTATATCAAAGACGGTGAGCGAGTTTTGGAGAAGATGGCATATGACGCTGGGCTCATGGTTCAAGGATTATGTATTTTATTCTGTATCCCTCTCGAAGCCGTTTGTAAAGCTCAGCAAGAAGACAAGGGAACATATGAATGCGTTCTTCGCGACATTTGTCCCTATGTCTGTTGCGATGTTTATCGTCTGGTTTGGAACGGGAATATGGCACGGCGCAAGCTGGAAATATGTAATGTATGGTCTTTATTATTGGGCGATTATGATTATCGGACTGCTTACCGAGCCATTTTTCAAAAAGCTTTATGATAAAATGCATGTGGACAGGCAGGGAAAGATATACAGGCTGCTTCAGGTTGTCAGAACTTTCCTATTTGTAAATGTTGGAATGCTCATGTTTAGGGCGGATGATCTGACAGCATTTGGGCATATGTTTGCGTCAATGTTCAAGGAATTTACACTTGCAGATCTTACAAATGGAACATTGCTTGGAATAAAGCTTGACATGGCTGATTTCGCAGTGCTGATGGCGGGAGCGCTCATACTGTTCCTGGTTGGACTTTACAAGGAGAAAGGACATCAGATAAGAGCGGAGCTTGCATCGAAGAATATAGTCCTCAGATGGGCAGTATATTATGTGCTGCTATTTTCTGTGATAATACTTGGCGCATATGGAAAGGGCTACGAGGTGGCAGGATTCATATATGCCCAGTTCTAGATTTATAAAATTTTAGTGGAGATTAGAATTGATCCGGATGAATAGCAAGAGTATTAAGAAACAGATAAAGTCAATTATATTTGTGGTACTGTTTGCAACAATGCTGGCGGTGCTGTGTGAGGTATTTACACCTAAGACAAGCGATTTGCAGGGAGGAATGACAAATCCAAATGCCAGGGGATTTTACGGAGAAAGGAAGAATTCCATAGACCTTTTGGTACTTGGCGACAGCAATGCATACTGTGCGTATTCACCTATGTTTATATGGAAGAAATATGGTATACCATCATATGTAGCAGCAGAGGGAAACCAAAATATCGTGGGTGCACTAAATATACTAGATGAGGTGCTTGAGTGTCAGTCACCCAAGGTTATGATATTTGATGTGAATATGCTGTGGTCGGGAAAAACCGATACACAGCGGACAGAAGACTGCATAACAAATATACTGTATAAGTATGTACCGATCATAAAGTATCACAACAGATGGAAGAATATGTCTCTGGGCGATGGATTTAAGGGTAAGAACTATACTTACAGATCAAGTACCCGCGGACAGAATTTAAGCAGGAAGGTTCTTCCATATGTTGGCGAGGATAAGATGCAGGAGTCGGATGAGGTTGATGACATCCCATGGATAACGAAATTCTTTTTTGAAAAGCTTTTAAAGAAATGTGAAAAAAATGGAATAAAAGTGGTTCTTATGGAGACACCAACTGCAACTTCGTGGACATATGCAAGACATGTTGTTATGGAAGCTTATGCGGAAGAGCACGATATGACATTTATTGATTTTAATACTCTGACAGGAAAATATGCGATAGACTGGAGTGAGGATACCAGGGATGGCGGAATGCACATGAATTCGTACGGTGCCAGAAAAGTTACTGCGTACCTTGGAAAGTATCTCACATCCAACTATACATTTGAGAATAAGCAGGATGACATAGAGTACGCAAACTGGAATAAGGAGTATGCGGAGTATAGAAGCTATATGTTGAAGAAGAAAATATATATAGAGGTTGACAGTGATGATGTTCAGGAGCCGGGGAATGCAGGCGAGGGGGAGTGATCACAGTTGACTGACAGGCAACAGTAAGGGTGATGATTATGAAAAAAGACAGCAGACATAATCTTATAAAGATGATAGCATTTGCAATGGTGTTTGTGGTTATCCTGGGGGTGCTTGGCGTGGCATTTACCCCGAAGCGCAGTGACCCGGGAAGCGGAATAACAAACTCAAATGCAAGAGGGTTTTATGGTGAGCCAAAGAATTCGATAGATGTGCTGATACTTGGAGACAGCAATGCATACAGTGCATGTTCGCCAATGTATATATGGAACAGATTCGGGATACCAACGTATGTTGCAGCAGAGGGATTTCAGAATGTGACAGGTGCCTCAAACCTACTGGACGAGGTGCTCTCATGTCAGAAACCGAAGCTTGTGGTGTTCGATGTAAATATGCTGTGGACAGGCAAGACGACATTGAAAAAGGTGGAGAACAATCTGAAGAATCTGGCATATAAGTATCTGCCTCTTGCACAGTACCACAACAGGTGGAAGAGCATGAGTGTTTCGGACATGTTCGGTGCCAGGGACTACACATACAGATCAGCCTCAAGAGGACAGTATCTTAGCATGGAGGTCAAGCCGTTTTCAGGCCAGAGCAAGATGGTGGAAACCAAGGCTGTTGAGGACATACCGGAGGTATCAAAGATACTGCTCGATAAGCTTATAGACAAGTGTGAGAAGAATGGAATCAAGATCATGTTCATGGAGACTCCGACGGCGAAGTCATGGAATTATGCAAGACACAATGCAATGGTTAAGTATGCTAAGGCCAAGAATATTGATTTTGTCGATATGAATACGCTCAAGGGTGATTATGCAATCGACTGGAGCACCGACACGAGGGATGGCGGAAGACATCTCAACTGCAAGGGTGCAGAGAAGGTAAGCGCCTATCTTGGAAAATATATTTCAGAGAATTATTCTTTTAAGGATAAGAGACATTCAGAAAAGTATGCGGACTGGAATAATGACTATCTGGATTATGTGAAGTATATGTCCGGAGAGACTGTGTCGCTGGAGGCGCAGCAATCCGATGGAACGGTATCCAACAACTAGATATAAAACACATAAGTGGACGGAGGATAGAATCCCCCGTCCACTTTATTTACTTTACTGTAACTTTGCATCTGGCAGATATCTAGCCGCGCTTAAGGCTGATCTTCGTTGGAACCTTAGTAATCTTTCTGGTTTTGACAACAGGCTTTTTGACAGTTATCGTGACTGTTTTCTTTATGCCGCTCTTCATAGTGATGGTAATGGTGGTTTTGACTGTTACCTTGCCGGCGGTTAGAACGCAGGTTCCGTTGGGTTTTTCAGTAACTTTCACGATCCTGCTGTTGCCAGATGTCCATGCCCTGACACTGTCCCCTCTCTGAAAACCTGTAACATTCAGTCTGCTTGAGCTCTGGCTTGTGTTCAATGTGATGGCTGTCACATTGACACGCATTGTCGCGGTGACCTTTTTCCCATATTTGCGGGTTTCTGTTAATCCACATATATCACAGCTTCTGCTCTGGAGTAATTACAATTCACACAATAGATGTATCTGGTTCCCTTGTGTGAATTGGCTTCATACTTGGTATATTCCTCCAGCTTGTGACCGGTGGCAGGAATAGTATCCTTTTTCGTTGCAGTGCAGCCCTTATTCATGCAGGTTGTGTATAGGATAGTAGTTTCACCCAGATCCATGGATAAGGCGTTCTTTTTTGCGTAGTCGTATGCATAACTGCCAGGTTCAACGATCAGCGACAGATATCCACCATATGCCGGGGTTACGCTCCTGTAAAATGCCCGCTTCCCGATCTCCTTTACAGTAGATGGGATCTTCAGACTTACATTCCTCAAAGCGTCGTTGAATGCGTAGTCTCCAATATATTGCAGACTGTCTGGTAGTGTAATATCCGAAATGAAGCTGCATGCTTCAAAACATGTATTGCCGAACCTGTAAACTTGTTATTGCATGCGCCCTCAGCAATCCGTGTCACAGGTACTCCCCAGAAAGACTCAGGAAATGTAAAGTCCTTCAGATTAGAATTGAGCAGATAAACCTCCAGAGAAGTGTTCCCAGACTCGTTTATGATTGGGTTGTATGCATACACCTGATTACGCGATACGTAATCGGATTCCTGGTAGAAGGTCAATTTGTTTATAAAAAACATGCAAAAGGATACAAAAAGGATATAAGTTTGAAGTATACTGTGTTCAGAATCTTAGATATCGACGATTTACATAGAGTGGCACGGCGCTGTGAGGTATATAGAATCAAAGCTGCCACGGGGAGGAAATATGAAGCATAGCATATTGCTAGTCGAGGACGAGCAGAAGATAGCAGAGGGGATAATGGACTATATGAACGGCGGGGAAGCAGAATATGAGACCTGTTTTACCTGGGCTGATGATGGAGACAAGGCACTGGAGCTTGTGTATGAGAACGAATACGATCTGGTGCTGCTAGACGTCATGCTTCCGGGGGCAGATGGATTTGAGATATGCAGGGCCATCAGGGCAAAGAGTTATGTGCCTGTCATTTTCCTGACTGCAAGGGGCAGGGAGGAGGACAGACTGTATGGCTATGACATAGGCTGTGATGACTATGTGGTGAAGCCGTTTTCCATGGCGGAGCTTTCTGCAAAGATCATGTCATTCCTCAGAAGAAGCAAGGGGCTGTGGGAGAAGAAGAGTAGCATAGAGGCGTATGACATCGTGATCTATCCGGACAAGCTTCAGGTATTTGTTGCCGGGAACGAGGTAAGGCTTGCACCGAAGGAATATGCCATGCTGAAGTACTTTATGGAACACAGAGGAATGCTTATCACAAGGGATGACCTTCTGGTCAGGCTGTGGGGCTATGATTATGAGGGCAGCGACAGGGTAGTGGACAATCATATCAAGAAACTGCGCCAGGCACTTGGAGAGTCGGGTAAAAAGATCAAGACAGTATTTGCAAAGGGATACAGGATGGATTAAGACTGTGCAAAGTGTATGAAGGTCTAACGGATGTGCCAGTACACAGACCCCATGACTCGGAGGTTATTAAAAGGGAAAGGATGTTTTATAATATGAAGAAAAATAAAAATATGTTATATGGGAAAAAACAAAGATTCGGCTCATTTTTTCTGAGAATATTTGTGCCGTTTATATTGGTGGCAGCACTGCTGGGAGGGATCGTGACCTATCTGTTGGTATCTATATATAATACTAGTGTAGACAACGGTGTAGCGAGTGCTGAGGAACGAATCAGGTCAAATGTAGATGAAGCAGTTACAGAATATCAAGATGCACTGGCAGGAGCCTATGTGGATGGGATCAATTATGATTTTGAGACTGCGGATAACAAATTCACCAGTGATGTTGAATATACGTGCGAAATGCTAAGTGCGATTGCAGTGGATGGCGGTGCTGCTGCAAGTCTGTACTATAAGGACTCAGATGGCACTTTGACATTGGTTGCCGGGCATGACTACCGTATGTTTTTTGTTGTCACAGATGATAACAATAAAAAGTTTAAATTGTCATGTACATATGAGGATTATCAGAAGATGATGGCGGAGGCTCCAAGATACGGAAGTGCCGATGGTTTGCCTGCTTTATCTAGGATAGAAGAGATATATGTAAAGGGAACCAGTTTCTGGATAAGTAAATACAGTTACTATGACTACGGTGATGACGTTAAGGTCATAGGAACTCATGAGGCCCCAATGGACTATGGCGAATCTGATGAGAAGAGTGTCACAGTAACAGAGATCCCCGATGGTTATGTGAAGCTTGACACAAGCAAAGGATACCATTTTTATAATAGCAGTCTTATCGGTTCGGGAGCAGCTTCCCGTAATATGGATTATGAAGGAAATATAGAGACTCTTGTGGCAGATCTGGGGGACTCCGGTGTTGGAAGTTCATCAAGAGTCAGTAGGAATTGTGATCAGGGAAAGCACAACACCGATGTGGTACCGATTGGAAATAGTTATTATCTGGTGATGGATTATCACACCGACCTCGTAAAGTCTTCATTTGGAAAAGCAATAATTGCCACGTGGATAGGAATAGCACTGCTGAGCACGCTTGTCTCACTTGCAATAGCCTATGTATTGTACAGATCATACAAATCTGTCTATGACATGGAGCAGTACAGGCGTACCACGTCAAATGCTATGGCGCACGATCTGAAGAGTCCACTGGCGGTCATCTCACTTTACGCTGAAAATCTCAAGGCTGGCACAAATCCTGAGAAGAACCAGTATTATATGGACGGCATACTGGATGAGGTCAGACAGATGAATACGCAGGTTGCGACTATACTGGATATGGCTAAGGCAGAGGACGTGGATACAAAGCTCAAAAAGTCAGAAGTGGATCTGACAGGCATAGTTGACACTGTGGCACAGATATATAATGAGAAAATATCGGAGAAAAACGTGCAGATCAATATATCGGGGGCATGCACGGTCTCTGCGGATGAAGCTCTGATGTATCAGGCTGTTGTCAACATCATGGATAACGCTGTCAAGTATGTGACTGGCGGCGGACATATCGTGGTGGAGCTGTCTGACAAAGAAGTGTCATTTGTCAATTCCTGCGAACCGCTTGATAAGGACACACTGACAAATGTGTGGAAGCCATTTGTCAAGGGTGATAACAGTCGTCATGGACATAAGGGCACCGGACTTGGACTTTCGATCGTCAAGACCATCATGGACAGACATGGATTTGACTGTGAGATGAAGAATGTCGATGACGGGGTTGAAGTGAGATTGATATTCAGGAAATAAGGAGGAAGACATATGCATTTATCGGTATCACAGAAAAAGTTAGATGAAGAAATAGGTGATGAGTATCGCAGAGAGCAGCTCACGGCGAAAATCCGGGATACAGAGAATTTGATCTCTGAATCCGAGAAAAAGATAGCTGCCTGTGAGTTAAAATACTCGTCGTTGTTGAAAAATTTCAAGATCACCATGATACTGCTTCTGGTTATTGTGGGGATATTTGCTTATATAGCGGCAAATGCAGCGCTTATAGTTTATAGGTTCGTTGCACAGACGTATTTGTTTATCATTGTTGGGGCTGTGGTGGTTTCGTTCATAGCATATGTGATAAGACGTGCTGCAAAAGAGATACCGATGTATGTTCACTGCCGTCAGGAGGAGAAAGGGACATCCCAGGATACCACCAATTATGTTTATAGGATAAGACAGGAGAAGAGACATCTGGCAGACTATAAGGCAGAGCTTGAGAAGGTCAAGCGGGAATTAGACGAAATTGTCGACTGACAATAATTGGGCTGACTGCTCTAAACAGAGTAGTCAGCCCTTACTTTATATGTAACAGAAGTGCATTCAGGCATTCTTGCTTTTATAATCCTCGCCCCAGTTTCTCATTGCGTCAAGCACAGGCTGGAGACTCTGACCGAGTTCAGTCAGCGAGTATTCCACTCTGGGCGGAACCTCCGCATACACCTTTCTGTGAACGAGTCCGTTTTCCTCCATGTCACGGAGCTGCGCGGTGAGAACCTTCTGTGAAACAGTTCCGATGGATTTTTTCAGTTCTCCAAATCTCTTTGTGCCGGTTATCAGATCTCTCAGGATCAGAACCTTCCATTTGTCGCCGATAAGACTTAATGTTGTCTCAACCGGGCATGCCGGCAATTCTTTTAATTTGTCGCTCATAATAATTACCTTTTGATAAAAATATTTAATAGGGTTATAAAATCCAATAGTTTCTTTTGGTTACTTATAGGCGGATTATACCATACGTACTATAAATATACCAGCTTTATAATATGAATGCGCATATTGGGGTGACAGTTGACATAAGATTATACATTTACAGTGTGACATAATTATGCTACAATAATGACACAAGAAAGAGAGGTGTTGATCATGCCAACTATTATGCCAATTAGAGATTTGAGAAATACAAGTGAGATTTCAGAATTAGCTCATAAGAAACAGGAGCCTATTTTTATTACAAAAAATGGATATAGTGATTTAGTTGTAATGAGTGCAGAGCTGTACGAAAAATTTGCACAGATCAACAGGATCGATCAGGCAATCTATGAAGCTGAAAAAGAAGTAGAGAATGGGGCTGAACTGATATCGGTAGACAGTGCTATAGAAAGGTTGAACAAAAAATACTATGGATAAATATAGCGTAATCTTATATCCCAGAGCCTTTCGTGATATCGATGACATATATGCGTATATAGCGCTTGAGAAGATGTCCCCGGAGAATGCAAAGGGACAAAATAGAGTATATATAGTAACCGTTCAGTACCAGGGAAGAAATATCTGAGTAGTATAACGGTTTATTAGATGACCATACTTCATATGAGGTATGGTTATTTTAGTGAAAAGACTTTCAAGGGATACGAGATAACCGACAAATGTATCCTGTACGGGAAATGTGAGCAGATCTGCCCGCAGAAGCGCATTAAGGATTTTGTGATAAATCAGGCCCACTGTCTGCATTAACGAAGGTGCTAGTCATGAACAAAGGTGATGTTGAACAGTATGACACGCCGACGGAGATACTGAAAAATCCGGCGACAGACTTTGTGGCACAGCTTGTCTACAGGCAGAGGCTGCCGGAAGGCCAGATTGGGGATTGCCAGTACAGCTTTGTGGCAGGTCTTGAATAGTGCCCCAGGGTAAATAGTGATAGTTGATTGGAGAATTAGATGAACCAGAGTGAGAGAAGAATATATTTGATAAAGAGGCTGTTGGAAGAACGCAGCGATTGCTCAGGCGTGCAGATCCCATCTGGCAGTGAGGCTCAGCGGAGACTTCTCCGTTCTCTTATGAATGTCAGGATGCCGGGAGCTATTGATGCGGATTTTCTGAAGATACAGGACGAATATCTGGCGCAGGTGAATTTCGAGAAAGGAATAGTGGACTTGGAAGATATCGCGGAGATCCAGAGAGACACATATGTGTGGCGAGGAGATATAACAAGGCTTGCAGTCTCGGCCATAGTAAATGCAGCAAATAGTGGCATGCCTGCCATGACAAGTTATACGATGCCACTGATATGTTTCTGCAAATGAATCAGGCAAGAAGAGACTGCAAGATCCCAATATATATGGTTCCACGCTGTCCTGTCTGCGGAGGTCCGATGGACATGAACCTCCGCAAGGATGATTATTTTGTTCAGGACAGTGCCTGGTATGAGGCAGAACGACGTTTCGGTGATTTTGTCTCCAGATCCCTGGACAGGAAGCAGGGATAAATGCGGATATGGCGGAGAGTATAAGTGATATACTCAACGTTTCAGTATCGCATCCATATCCTGTTCAGGAGCAGTGATCGGGTTTAGCTTATAATTCTCCACCAGATATTTCACCACGGTTTCAGACATGAACGCAGGCAGTGTCGGTCCGATATACATGTTGCGCACGCCCAGCGACAGCAGGGTGAGAAGGATACAGACGGCCTTCTGCTCGTACCATGACAGCACAAGGGTGAGTGGGAGGTCGTTTATGCTGCAATGAAATGCATCAGCCAGAGCCAGGGCGACCTTGATGGCACTGTAGGAGTCATTGCACTGACCCATGTCGAGTATTCTTGGAATCCCATCGATTTCGCCGAGGTCGAGATCGTTGAAACGGTATTTGCCGCAGGCGAGGGTGAGGACAAGGGTGTCCATCGGAGTCTGCTTTACGAATTCGGTGTAATAGTTGCGTCCCGGATGTGCGCCGTCACAGCCTCCAACGAGGAAAATGTGTTTGATATGACCTGCCTTGATTGCATCTATGATCTTGCCAGCCTGTGACAGAACTGCGCTGTGGCCAAATCCGGTCGTCAGCATATGGCCGCCGTTTATGCCGCTCATGCTCCTGTCGTGTTCATAGCCGCCAAGCTTCTGTGCGTGCTTGATCAGAGGGGTAAAATCTTTCTTCCCTGCTCTTGTACCTGAGATGTGAACCATGCCGTCATAACCCACGACTGATGTGGTGTAGATCCTGTCTTTGTAGCTCGGCCTTGGCGGCATGAGACAGTTTGTTGTAAAAAGCACCGGCGCGGGTATGTTCTCAAATTCCGTCTGCTGGCTCTGCCATGCCGTTCCGAAGTTGCCCGCCAGATTGTGGTATTTGTTAAGCTCCGGATAGCCGTGCGCAGGCAGCATCTCGCAGTGGGTATATACATTTACTCCTGTCTTTTCAGTCTGCTCAAGGAGCTGTGACAGGTCGTTCAGGTCGTGACCGGAGACCACGATAAATGGCCCTTTTTTGATGTCAACATTTACTCTCGTAGGCACAGGATTGCCAAATGATTCAGTGTTGGCTTTGTCCAGCAGCTCCATGCATTTGAAATTGACCTGGCCAAATTCCATGATGAGTTCTATCCATTCGGTGACGCTGTGCTCTTTGTTTACCTCGCAAAGTCCTTTGTAGAACCATTTCAAAACTTCATTATCTGTGTATCCAAGGTTCATGGCGTGGTGGGCGTATGCGGCCATACCCTTGAGACCAAACAGCAGGGTGGAACGCAAGGACACTATATCCGTGTCACCATCCCATAGGTTGATCACCTGTATTTTTTCAGCCTCAGGTCTGCTGATCTTGTTCTGCTCGTTTTTAACCCTTCCCATAAATTCTTTTATTGCATTGTTGTCAAAGTTTACATTTGTCAGGGTTGTGAAAAGACCGTCTATGATAAGTCTGTCGGCGACCGCGCTGTGTTTATTCTCATTTTTTGAGAGTTCTGCAAGTCTTATAAGCTCACACACAAGCTCGTCCTGTAGATTAGATGTGGATGGCTGTTTGCCGCACACTCCGGTATTGATACAGCCGGAATTTCCGGCGGTCTGCTGACACTGAAAACAAAACATATTTGACATGTACTGTATACCTCCTGAAATTATGAATCTATCTGAAAATAACTGGTGACTGCCTGGCAGTTTGTGTATTTTCTTCTAAATAGAGTATGGGCAGTGAACAGGAGTTTTATACTCAAATTTGCTAAAGTATATCTGTGAAATAACATTTAGGGGGATAAAAAACTTTCGTTGCTTAGATAGAGGCGCTCTGAGAAAAATGGGGGCGGAAGTTGAAATGAACTTAAAATCAGAAGAATAAAAAATAATACAAAAAAATCGGTGCGACGGGATTCGAACCCACGACCTCTTCGTCCCGAACGAAGCGCTCTACCAAGCTGAGCCACGCACCGATAGTGTTTATTAACACTGCCATAATAGTATAAGAAGATTCTGAAAAAAATGCAAGGAGTTTTCTAAATAAAATGCCAAGAAATATTTGCTTCCAGAAATCTTCGTGACAATCTATATTCAGAATATTCGAAAAGTTCTTTTATGAAACAGAAAATCTATCAAAGGCAGAGTAATAACCAGAAAGTAGTTGATATGAGGATAAAGCGCAGGCGGTGATGTACAGAATGAGCGCCACCTGAAATAGAAGGAGACGATATGTCATGAAGATACTTATTACTACGGACTGGTATGAACCTATTATAAATGGAGTTGTGACATCAGTTGTCAATCTGTCAAATGAACTCAAGAAAAGAAGACATGAGTTGCTATCCGGATGGTTAAAAACTTAAAAGAATATATTATTTCAAAAATACAGTTGACAACACCACAACACTAGTGTACTATTCAACTAGTACAGCGGTACAGAAGAGCTAGAAGCATACAAGGAGGAGGTGTGTGATGGAATTTAAGACGAATATCCCCATATATCTTCAGGTCATAGAGGATATAAAGCAGAAGATCATAGCGGGCACACTGCCTTTGGGATCTAAGCTTCCGTCATCAAGAGAACTTGCCATAGAATACCAGATAAATCCGAATACTGCAGCGAGGATTTACAGCGAGATGGAGTCTATGGGGTTGTCCTATACCAGACGTGGAATAGGAACATTTGTGACGGAGGATGACAGGGTCATAGACGACCTGAAAAAGGAGAGAATAGAGGAAATCATACAGAGCTTTGATGAACAGCTCACCGGTATGGGATTTTCACACGATGAGATCCTTGAACTGCTAAAAGAACACTTCGGGAAGTAAAAAGGAATAAAAAAGAAGGGAAATGATACAATGTTAAAATGCGAACATCTTGTTAAGAAGTATATCACCACCACAGCGATATCCGACCTGTCGCTGGAGATAGAGCCGGGACACATATATGCGCTGCTCGGTCCAAATGGAAGTGGAAAGTCAACACTTATGAAGATCATAGCCGGTCTGGTCAAGCCGGATTCAGGAACTATCACAATAGATGGAGTGCCTATGACATACAGGTCAAAGAAAGACATAGCGTATATGCCGACGGAGGCTTTCTTCTTCGGATATATGAACTGTAAAGACATAGGAAAGTATTACAAAGATTTCTTTGATGACTTTGACTATGACAAATACATGGGATTGCTTGCTGAGATGGAGCTGAATCCAGATCAGAAGGCGAAGAGCATGTCTTCAGGAATGCTGGCAAAGCTCAAGATAGCGGTTACTCTGTCCAGAGACAGCAGGATCGTTATGCTTGATGAACCACTGAACGGAATAGACATCATAGCGAGGGAGAAGATCATCAGCACGATTGTCCGGAATATATCGGATGACACAGCCGTGCTCATGTCCAGCCACCTTGTGGATGAGCTTGAGAGGATCGTGGATCACGCATTCTTTATCAAGAATGGCACCTGTGTGCTTCAGGGTGATGCGGAGGAGCTGCGAGTGAGTAGGGGCAAGTCGATAGTTGATATGTATAAGGAAATATATGCATAGGAGGAACCGCTATGAACGAAGTTCATAATAGGAATCGGTTCCGACGACCTGCCCCGCTCGTGTGAGCGAGAGGGGCGATACATATTGGATAGTTAAATTTGTTGATGAAGGAGAGATAGATATTATGTTAAAGATGATGAAATATGAATACAGACGTGGAGTATTTCCACTTCTGGTGGTTATAACGGCTCTTGCGGCAGCAGAATTGCTGTTCCTGATTGGAATATTTGCAGAAAAAGATCTGCTAACTGGACTTGGTATCACCTTCCTTGTGCTGGGAGGCTGGGCTTCGTTTATGTTCGTCTTGATATATGGTGTGATAATATACAGTCAGGATCTGAAGAACAAGACTGGGTATATGGTGTTTATGACGCCAATTTCAAATTACAAGATTATCGGGGCAAAGCTGCTTTCAATCCTGCTCACCGGTGCGACACTCGTGGCCTTTCTTGGACTGCTTATAGTTGTTGATTATAACCTGCTTAAGTCACATAACGGCGGTGTAGCTGGTGCTGAGATTGTGCTGGATGAAATTCTGGGGACAAGAGGATTATCAATAGGAAGTGTCATTGCAAATGTTGCAGGGCTTATAGCAATAGCACTTATTCAATTCTATACAATGATCACTATAGCGTACCTTGCAGTGTCACTGTCTTCAACAGTACTTCAGAACAAGAAGATAAAGGGTGTTGTCAGCTTTATACTTTTTGTGGTTCTTTATGTGCTGGTGAGCTACATAGCATACAAGCTTCCGCACCTTGGGAAGAACGTGCAGGTGGAGACTATGCTTGACGCGATGTATAAGAACATACCGCAGCTTATTCTCTATGTTGTATGCATGATCGGCAGTTATATAGGAAGTGCGACACTGCTGTCTAAGAAGATCAGTTTATAATGTAATGAGAGGAATGCATTAAGATGGCAGTAGATATGAGGAATGGTGATGTGATGAAATGGTTTAGATACCTGGTTACAGGAGTCTGCACAGGAGTCATAGTAGTGCTCCTTGTACCTGTGGCTGTGTGTGGGATCTGTGCATATGGTGTGTGGCGGCTGCTCAATATGGTAACAGGCGGAAATAAAGAGCCACGCAGGACGATGATAAAGCAGAATTTATAATTGCATATTTTTAATCAACAAGATAACCCGGAGTGAGAAAATGTCTCACTCCGGGTTATTGACGTTCGGGGAGGAATCATGTAGTATTTTCACTAGAGTTAGATAAGACTAACCAAACCTATTTGTCACAAGGAGGTTTTGTATGAGTGAAAATACATGGGAGATCATGAAGGGCATGGAGCTCGGTGACGTGGAACTTCAGATGGCACTTCAATGTGCACCGGTGATAACGGGTGTCAAGGTGTCAAATCTGCTGAACATAGAACTCAGCGGATATCGTCAGATGGTGGAGATACTGAAGGACAGTGATATATGTATGTACACACTGGGAGCAACCTGTGGCAGGGTAAATGTATTTATCTACAATGCGGCAAAGCTCAGGGCATTTGTCCAGAGGGATGATGTGCAAAGACTTATGTCTGAGCTGGGATATGAGGACATGGAGCTTTCTGAGATACTTGCGGTGTTTCGTGAAAAATATCAGCAGTACTTAAAGAGCAGAGGAAGATTCACCTCAAAACAACCGGCACATGAAGATCAGGCTTGTGGCGATGGAGCTCTTGGCAAGGAGTGGTTCCCACACGAGATGGGCTTGCTGCTGGGATACCCGCCAGAGGATGTGGAGGGATTTATTCTGCAGAACGGAAGAAATGCACTTTGCTCCGGTTATTGGAAGGTATATGAGGATGCTGAATCAAAGCGGAGAACATTTCATATATTTGAATGTGCGGAAGAGAGACTTATTCAATTTCTTTCAAATGGACTGCATATGAGAGATATCATGGGGATGTACACGGCGAGCAGAAACGCGGCGTAGAAGTATATGGAAAGATGCAGATAAACACAGTTTACAAGGATGTATAGGGAAAGCCCCCTTTTACATATAATTTCATAAGGAGGATTATTATGAGCAAAATTAATATCGTATTCTGGACACAGGGCGGAAATACACAGATGATGGCAGAGGCTATCGCAGACGGCGTGAGAGATGCCGGAAAGGAAGCGGAGGTAGTATTTGTAAGCAGCATCACACCGGATGCACTCAAGGATGAACCAGTATTTGCACTTGGATGCCCGGCTATGGGAGCTGAGGTGCTTGAGGAGGCTGAGATGGAGCCATTCGTTGCTGAGGTTGAGGGATTTGCTTCAGGCAAGAAGATCGCACTCTTCGGTTCATACGGCTGGGGAGATGGCGAGTGGATGCGCGACTGGGAGGCGAGAATGCAGTCAGCAGGCGCAGAACTCGTAGGCGGAGCCGGACTTATGTGCCATGAGACACCTGACGCAGAAGGCCTTGAGGAGTGTAAGGAGCTTGGACGCCAGCTGGCAAATGCGTAGGTGACGGACGGCACTTAGATAAAATAACCATATATATGCAGTCACGTTTGGCAACTGTCGCTTCAACTTGCTTCTATCTGCACGCATCTCCGACCGCGATAAGGACGTTGCGGATCTCCGATGCGGCAAGAAGCGTTGAAGCTCGGTTGCCGTCACTACCGACTGGCATATATATGGTTATTTTTTATCTACGTGCCTGGTCGTGGGGATATAAAAAGAGCCGCTTGAGAAAATCTGTAATTTGAATGTGATTCTCTCAGGCGGTTCTTTTTTGTGTTGAATTTGTTCTTAGTGTCCTGCGTACTGAGCTTTGTGGGCGCCGTGGCGCTTAATGTGTGCTGTTATGTATGGAGCTATTGTAATATGTTTGTCCATGGCGTTTCCAACTATGGCGATTCCCTTGCCCATGGTGAATGCAGCAAGAACTGTGCCGATTCCCAGACCGTAGATATGACCGAGGATAAAACCTGTCATGGCAGCTGTAGTTGCAAGGCAGATCACATCAAACGAAATCTTAACCTTGGAATATTTTACCGATATAATCTCAGACAGCTCTCTTGGGAAAAGGTCTGTCGGGATGATCGGAAGTCCACATCTGTTGGACAGTGCGATTCCGATACATATCAAAATGTAACTTATCACAAAGTAAAGGATTCTCCATGGGAGGGCAGTTGGCAAAGCCCCGATCCACATCTCATGGATATCCAGCATCTTGCCAAATACGAAACCAACTATGAAGCTGCACAGATATTGGGGAACGAATTTCTTTCTCATGATCATGAGGGTGAGAATAAGTACGCCCTGAAATATGTATGTCCAGGTTCCGAGAGTCAGTCTTGGAAGAACCAGCGAGAATGCGTATGGCACGCTGGATATTGCCGATATTCCTGCTGCAGAATAGAGCATGAGAACCACTCCGAAACTGTTGATGGTGACTGCTGTTATCAGGGCAATTTCGCCCCACATGTTATGCAGATGTGCATTTCCTGATTGAGTATTCATTTTCTGCTTTTCCTCATTTCTTTCTTTATATAATGTGTTTTATAACATAGCCTTTGATTTCCCCGGCATCAGGGGAGTTTTACTTGTCTAAGACTTCATATATGTATATCCCTGCGGTTTTTGATTGTAGCACCGACAACACCACATAACAAATGAATAGTTTTTATGGTTTGATAGATTTTGTCTATAAAAAATACTCGGATTGTATTAAAATATGAATAGGATAATATTTTTATAATGGGAATATGGTATAGCCAAATACATTGCATAAAATACTGGTCAGTTGCACTGAGAAAAAAGATATTATAAATAGAAAAAGATACTAAAAATAATGAAAAGGGGGGAGGTATACATGAACCTGTCATATATTAGATATTTTGTTGAGCTGGCCCATGTTCAGCATTACACAAATGCGGCCAGAAATCTGAATATAACGCAGCCAAGTCTCAGTCACGCAATATCCCAGCTTGAGGAAGAACTTGGGGTAATGCTTTTTGAAAAGAATGGGCGCAATACAGAGCTTACTGCATTTGGCAGAGAATTTCTTGCGTGTGCAGAGCATTCGCTGGGCACGCTTGATGCGGGGGTGGAGTCCATACAAAAAGAGGCTGCCGGGGATGGCGTGATACGGCTTGGACTTATAAGACCTCTTGGAATGGAATTTGTACCGCGTCTGGCAGCGGAGTACCTGAAGAAAGGTGAAAACGGAAGTACGACGTTTACATTTCACACAGGAACTACAGGGCAGCTGCTCGATGATCTTGCGGCTAGAAAATATGACATGGTTTTCTGTTCGAGACCGCCTGAGACGATGGGATTTTCCGCCATTCCAGTTGGCAGACAGGATCTTGTTGTTATAGCACCGTCGGGACATCCTTTGGCAGACAGAGATTCGGTGACACTCGGTGATACACTTGGATATAAACATGTATATTTTTCGAAGGGATCTGGAATGAGAAGTCTGGTGGATGAGATGTTTGAAGGACTTGGCAAAGCTCCTGAGATAGCATGCGAAACGGAGGAGGATGAGGTCATAGCCGGACTTGTGGCAGCAGGGTTTGGAATAGCGGTAGTCCCTTACATGGATATGCTCAAAAGGCTTGATGTGAAGGTTCTTAGTATAAAACATCAGCCGGTTGACAGGCTTTATTATGTTGTTCATGACAGCCGGACATATATGTCCCCTGCGGCGACAAAATTCCATAAATATGTGTTATCTTGCAATTGACAAATGAAAGCATAATATATAGAATGATTCTCAAGTAAACTTGTAAATTTAGGAAAAATTTGCACAAATCAAATTGTGCAATTATCACAATGAATCGCCGAGGAAGTATAAGGGGGCGCATGGTTAGTGGATAGGACTGCTGTATTTAATATAGCGTTTGAAATGTGGGGAATATTAATTTGTCTGTTTGCATTTGTGGTTATATTCCTTCAGAAGAATAATAATAGAGACAAAAAGAGTGTGAGTCTGTGTATGGAGGCTGCATGTATTATTCTGCTGGCTGCAGATATGCTGTCATGGTATTACCAGGGAAAAACAGGGCAGACAGCCTATTACATACTGAAGATAAGCAATTTTGGCGTGTTCTTTATCAACTATTTATATATGACTTTGTTTACGTTTTATCTTCTTGTCATTCTCAACAGAGGAGAGATTAAGATGCCAGCGAGAGCAAGGGGCGTGGTAGTTCTGAGTGCTGCTGGGATAGTCCTGCTCATTATATCCCAGTTCAGTGACAAGCTGTTCTATTATATAGATGACAACAACTTCTATAACAGAAGCAGCGGTTATCTGTTGTCGCAGCTTATAGCAGTAGCAGGACTTGTTCTAAGCTTTTCGATACTTTTGCAGTATAAAAAAAGACTGGAAAAAAGAGTTTTCTGGTCAAGTGTTTTGTATTTTATCCTGCCATGTATATCCACGGTTGTTGTCATATTCTATTATGGGATTTCATTCCAGACAATATCTGTGGTTGCTTCTACACAGATCATGTTTGCAGTTGATATGGTCGAGATGGACAGATCACTTGCGAGATCCAGACAGGAGGTTGAGCGTACAAAGTACGAGGCTGAGCATGATCTTCTGACTGGCATGTACAACAAGACAGCCGGAATGCAGAGGATAAGAGAGTATATAGATAACATGACTGACGAAGACAGTGCTTCTCTTGTATTTGTGGATATAGATGATTTCAAGAGTGTAAATGATACATATGGTCACGCCGTTGGTGATTACTGGATTGAGAAGGTGGCAAAGTTTCTCCGGAGTGACTGCTATGAAGAGGACGTTGCCTGCAGGTATGGTGGAGACGAGTATGTTGTGCTTCACAAGGGCTTATCGGATATATCTGTTCTGGAGTCAAAGGTGATAAGATTTGCCAGAAAGCTTCAGCGCAAGGCAATGGAGAGAGGGCAGAATGTCCATTGCAGTGCTGGTATATGTCAGATCAATGGTTCAGGATTCAGCACAGAAGAGTGTATGAATGTCGCGGACACTGCGCTATATGAAGCAAAGAAGAAGGGCAAGAATGCCAGCGTGATCCACAGCATCAGCAGGGATGGTACGGACAGAGTGACCGTACTTGACAAGATAGAGACTGATATAAAAAAGGCTCAATCCAGGGTAGAGGCAAGGATCTCATATATGTATACTGATATTATATATGTTAATTATGAGAACAATAAATACTGTGTTATAAAAGGCGATTCTGAGCTGAACAATGCTGTATCTTGTGCGAATAACTATGATGAAGTAATTGGATTGATAAGTAACCGGTTTGAGTCGGATCGGTCAAGAAAAATAGTCAGAGATTTTCTCAGCCGTGAGCGCATGGAGAGTTACACAGGCGGCAATATGGGATATCAGACAGAGAACCTTCGCAGAAGGGTTTTGTCAGTCAGCTGTGCAAACAACCATGGGGGTGCAAGTCTTATACATGTTATCCCGGTGGACGAGGATGGTGACAGAGGCTACTTTGTGGTCGTACAGAATCTTGACATATATGACGGTTGAAGTATAGAATTACACATAATAAATTAAACGAAAACAAGTTGGTGGATTTTTCCGGATCAGGTCATCTTTTCGCCCCACAACCGCAAGGTTGTGGGGCTTTATTTATGCCATCCGGGGACGGAGGTACCTGTCCCCTCCGTCCCCACAAGGGGGGGATAATCTGAATGAAAATGTAATTGGAGGTTTTATGGACGAGAATTTTATGAAAGAAAAGCCGGTGTTCCCACTTTTGATGTCCATGGCATTGCCTATGGTTATATCGATGATGGTGAATGCTTTGTACAATATAGTTGACAGTTTCTTTGTGGCAAAGATAGGTGAGGATGCGATGACAGCACTTTCGTATGTATTTCCACTGCAGAATTTTGTAAATGCTGTGGCGATCGGATTTGGTGTTGGAATAAACGCGGTGATAGCCATATATCTTGGAGCCAAGGACAATGAGCGGGCAGATCGTGCAGCTAGTTGGGGGATGTTTCTTGCTGTTATGCAGGGGGTAGTGATGACAGTCGTGTGTATTGCCATCATTCCATCGTTTCTCAGAGCCTTCAAGGCAAGTGGAGACGTCCTTGACCTTGGCTGTCGTTACGCAGACATAGTATTTGGATTTTCTATAATTATTTCGGTTGATCTTGCATTTGAGAAGGTGTTCCAGTCGGTTGGACGCATGATAGTTACAATGGTTGGACTGATGGGCGGCTGCATTTTGAATATAGTGCTTGATCCGCTGCTGATATTCGGTGTGGGACCATTTCCTGAAATGGGTATAGAAGGCGCTGCACTGGCAACTGGCCTGGGACAGGTGTTTACACTGATCATTTATTTTATTGTGTACTTTGGAAGACCGATAAATGTGAAGTTCGGCATAAGGCATTTGCATGAGGGAGGTCTGATGGTGAAGAAGCTCTATGCCATAGGCATACCTGCCATACTCAATATGGCACTGCCGTCTCTGCTCACAAGCGCACTCAACGCCATACTCAGCATGTATTCGGCAACTTATGTCATGATCCTGGGCGTGTACTACAAGCTTCAGACCTTCCTGTATATGCCGGCAAATGGAATCATTCAGGGAATGCGCCCTATCATAGGATATAACTATGGTGCCGGAGAGCATGCAAGAGTGAAGAAGATATTCACCATAACGCTTGCATTAAATGTTGGAATCATGCTGGCTGGAACAGTTGTGTGCCTGCTTATCCCGGAAAGGCTTATAGGTATGTTCACAGAGAATGTGTCTACAATAAATGCAGGTGGAACAGCACTGCGCATCATATGTGCCGGATTTGTAGTGTCGGCTGTGTCGGTAACTGCATCGGGGGCACTTGAGGGATTGGGAAAGGGAACTCCGTCCCTGCTCATATCACTGCTCAGATATGTGGTTGTCATAATCCCGGCTGCATGGATACTTTCAAGGCTTTGTGGTTTCGGACCTGCTGGTGTGTGGAATGCGTTCTGGGTAGCAGAGCTTATAACGGCGGTGTGTGCGGCGTTTATATACAGAGGGGCTGTCAGATAATCCCCAGCTTCTTAAGCGCCGTTATAGTACATATGGAGGTATTCTTGTCGTAGCCAAGCTCCTCAAGCTTTGCTGGGTCGGAGATGTTCTCTTTCTGCGCAGTGAGCATAGCTTCAGTCAGCAGATCCTGACCCTCGGAACGTCCTTCAGCCAGACCTTCGGAACGCCCTTCGACTAGTCCCTCGGAACGTCCCTCATCCTTGCTTTCCTTAAGTTCCTTAGCCATAATTCTTTTCATCGCATCGTTCATCATAGAATGTGCCTCCTTCCATGTCTCAATTTTTTCTTCGTTTACATCGGATACAATGGCAAATATTGTCTCTGCAAACATGCTGTGTCTGCTGTCTAACTCGTTGACATTGCTCAAAAAATCATTGTAAGTGTCCTTTGAAATATCAGCAGTGAGCGCGTTCAGCCAGATTATGTCTTTCTCATCTTTGCCAGAGCTTTCAGCATCTGACGATGGCTTGGTAATGACGATCTGTATTGGAAACTGAGCGCCGTCTACATGGTAGATGTTCCTGATATTTTCGCGGATGGTATATCCAAGTTCTTTTAGCTCTTTCATAAGCTCCCTCGGGTATGCGGCGCGCACGATGGATATAGTCATATCATTCTCGCAGACAGGTGCACCGTATGCATCGCAGTTGGCGGGAGAGATCATATATAGCAGTGCATAAGCCTGTACTTTATAGAACGTCTCAAGATTCAGTTCATCTTTTGGCGACTTGTATTCAAGAATATTGTGTTTCCTGAAGAATCTGCCGATGTTATTGTCGATGACCAGATCGTCAGGTTTCTTGACTACGGTCAAGTCTATGCTCAGCGGTTTTCTGGTGAGCTGAAATTCTTCGTTGAATTCAATGTCGTCCTCGTAATCCTTCAGATACAGCCTCATGGCATGGACAAATCCTGTGTGCCACTGGATGCGGCCGGTGGTATCGTCAGAGCTGGCAGCGCTAGTTGCAACACCGATCTCAGTCGTCTGAGTCGTATCACCGTTGCTGATGTTAAGTTTATCGTTTTGTTTGTTGTTATATCTCAAATAAGTACCTCCATTTTACCCCATAAATTCATAAATAACAATGCAGTAAATAGTTCATCTGGCCAGATGATTGCTTGCGTATGTAGTTCCCGCGGGAGATACTTTTCACGTATTTTTTGCTGAGAATACATGAGTGGAAAGGGAATTTCAAGGGAAAAGGATGATATTTAATGAAAGCTTTATAAAGATTTACAGAGTGGATTATTAAAACGTAGTTTATCATCCGGCATGGATAAAACTATATAAAATCGCCGCATGAGTTATGATGTAAAGTTCCCGAAATATTGTTTTTACCATATGGCTGTGTTAGAATGATCGTGGATATCCTATAGAAATAGTAGGATAATTATGAATGCTTTGTCTGCGTGGAAATAGGTCAAAGTTTGTATGGCTCTGGCCTAGGTATGTTGCAATAAGTGAAATTTCGCGACCACCGCGCTGACTTCAGAGAAAGGAAAACTCGTGGAAAATATATTCAGAAAAGCATTTGTCAAATCAATCCCAATCATGTGCAGCTATTTGTTCGTTAGCATGGCATATGGGATCATGATGGAGAATGCCGGATTCAAATGGTATTATTCACTGTTGGTCAGCCTGACGGTGTACACGGGGGCGTACCAGTTTGTGCTTGTGACGCTGCTTTCAAGCGGAGCATCCATACTCACCATGGCGCTCACTGCATTTCTGATGAACAGCAGGCAGAGCTTCTATGCGCTGACATTTGTGGATGAATTCAACCGTATGGGAAAGCGGAAATTATATATGATACATACAATGACGGATGAGACTTATGCCGTGAACTGCACCCTGCCGGACAACGGTAAGGAGAAGCAGAGAATCATGTTCTGGGTGGCTTTTTTGTCGAGGTGTTACTGGATGATCGGTGCGGTTGCCGGGGGAATCCTGGGTCAGATCATTCCGTTTGATATGACGGGGATTGATTTCTGCATGACGGCACTGTTTGTCATCATATTTATCGATCAGTGGGAGAAGGCGGAGAGCCATATACCAGCGATTGCGGGAATTGTGATAGCGGTTTCATGTCTGTTGGTGGTTGGATCACAGTATTTCCTTTTGCCGTCACTGCTCATAGCGTCAGCGGTGCTTGTGGTGTGGAATACGAGGAGAAAGTAGGAAAATACTATGAATACAAGATACATATTAATAGGAATTGCGGTGTCGGCAGTTGTGACATTTGCACTGAGGGCACTTCCATTCGTCATATTTGGTGGAAAAAGGCAGATGCCGGAGATGCTGGAAAAGCTCGGTAAGGTGCTTCCGGCGACCATCATGGCGGTACTCATAGTGTACTGTCTGAAGGGGGCGGTGACAGCTCCGGTGGCAATTGGAATACCAAGTCTCGTTGGCGTTCTAGTGACAGGCGGGACATACAAATGGAGGCACAATACGCTTCTGAGTATCCTGCTGGGGACTGTGAGTTATATGGTGATGTTGCGTCTGGTATGAGAAAAAGAGGAGTGGAAAAATTCCATTCCTCTGAAACACTGTTTTTAGCAGTAATCTCTGCAATAGGATTGCGGATAATTTGTACGCATAATCCCACTATTGAATGAATGTGCATAATTTGTTAGAATAGCTGTGTGTTTATGTCAGCAAAACTGACCATTGGCTCACATCAGGATTCGTGAGCGAATCTTGAATGACGTAAGCATATATCATAATATGAAGATATCATCGCAGCCGATTTTGTCTGGGCAGGTGATATTGGGAGATATTATTAGAAAGGATCTGAATAAGTAATGGATAGATCAGATAAACAGAGAATTGAGGGAATCGTGCAGAGGATACTGGATGATTTCGGCGATGACAGAGCCATCAACAAGACGGATCTGTGCAACGAGCCGGATAAGACAGCCATTATCGATGTGATCGACAAACTCATGAAGATTCTGTATCCGGGTTATTACAGCGACAAGCTGTATAAGATATACAGTCTGAAGAACAACATGTCTGTTATCATAGAGGATGTAATATTCCATCTAAAGAAACAGATCATGATAGTTCTCAGGTATTGCAAAAAGTTTCCTGAACTCACAGATGCTGAGCTTGAGGACAAGGCGATGGATATAACATATGAATTCATGGATAAGATACCTCAGATAAGGGATTATCTTGAGACTGATATCCAGGCGGCATTTGACGGAGATCCTGCTGCGGGCAGCAAGGATGAGGTCATACTTTCATACCCTGGACTTTATGCGATATCTGTATACCGCATGGCACATGAGCTTTGTCTGCTGGATGTTCCGATGATACCTAGGATCATGACTGAGCACGCCCACAGCGTGACCGGAATAGACATTCATCCGGGTGCCACCATAGGAAAGTATTTCTTTATTGACCATGGTACTGGGATCGTTATCGGCGAGACGACTATTATCGGCGAGCATGTGAAGATATATCAGGGCGTGACACTTGGAGGACTCTCTACACAGGGTGGCCAGAAGCTCAAGGGAGCCAAGAGGCATCCAACCATCGGTGACAATGTAACCATCTATTCAGGCGCATCCATCCTTGGAGGCGAGACTATCATCGAGGACAACGTTGTTGTGGGTGGTAATACATTTATCACCAACTCAGTAGAGAAGGATACAAGGGTTACTGCCAAGAAGCAGGAGCTTCAGTATAAAAATAATTAGAGGACATACAAATGAGTGACATACGAAAGATAGCGGTTCTGACCAGCGGAGGAGATGCTCCGGGCATGAATTCAGCTGTTAGGGCTGTGGTTGTATCGGCCATCAACAGTGGAATAGAGATAGTCGGCGTGATGCGTGGTTACGAGGGACTTATCGACTGGGAGACACAGCCGCTCGGTCTGGCGGACGTCAGGAACATAAACAATCAGGGTGGAACGATACTTTTCACCAGCAGAAGCGAGAGATTCCTTCAGAAAGAATACCGCGAGCAGGCGGCAAAGAATCTGAGAGATCACGATATAGATGCACTTGTTGCCATCGGTGGGGATGGAACACTCCGCGGAGCCATAGCATTTCAGGATGAGGGTATCAATACTATCTGTATCCCTGGAACAATAGACAGGGATGTGGCATGTTCTGAGTATACGCTGGGATTTGATACAGCGGCGAATACAGCCATGGAGGCTATTGACAGGATAAGAGATTCATCGGTTTCTCATGGAAGATGCAGCGTCGTGGAGGTCATGGGACGAAAGAGAGGCTATATAGCGCTCTGGGCAGGCATGGCGACGTCGGCGGATGCCATCATAATTCCTGAGAAATGGGATGGCGACTTTGACAGTATCATAGATACGATAAAGGCAAAGCATGCTGACGGAAGAAACAGTTATCTTGTTGTAGTTGCTGAGGGCGTAACGGATGCACCGGAGCTTGCGCAGATGATCCTGGATAAGACAGGCATAGAATCAAGAGTGTCGGTGCTGGGGTACATACAGAGAGGCGGTCAGCCTACAGCAAAGGACAGGATGTACGGCTCGCTTATGGGGGCGTATGCTGTGGATGTACTCAAAAAGGGCGGCACAAACCGCATGGTGGCTATCAAGAATGATATACTTATAGATTACGATATAAAAGAGGCAATAGATATACAGAACAATCAGCTTGACTCATTCCAGTATGAGCTGAGTAAGCTGCTGGCTGAGTAAGAGAGAAAAGGAGAAGGTTATGAAACAGGTAATATTAACAGGCGACCGTCCTACGGGCCGCCTTCATGTGGGACACTATGTAGGATCACTTAAGAGAAGAGTCGATCTTCAGAATTCTGGCAGGTATGATGAGATATACATCATGGTGGCTGATGCGCAGGCGCTTACAGACAACGCAGAGCATCCTGAGAAAGTCAGACAGAATATTATGCAGGTTGCTTTGGATTATCTTGCCTGTGGCATAGATCCTGAGAAGTCTACAATATTCATCCAGTCAATGGTACCAGAGCTCACAGAGCTCACATTCTACTATATGAACCTTGTAACAGTGGCAAGAGTCCAGAGAAATCCTACCGTTAAGGCAGAGATCAAGATGAGAAACTTCGAGGCAAGTATCCCTGTTGGATTCTTCTGTTATCCTATCAGCCAGGCTGCAGATATCACAGCATTCAAGGCCACAGAGGTTCCTGTTGGAGAGGATCAGATGCCTATGATCGAGCAGTGTAAGGAGATCGTTCACAAGTTCAATTCGGTATACGGTGAGACTCTTGTAGATCCAAAGATTGTCCTTCCGGACAACGAGGCATGTCTCAGACTCCCAGGTACAGATGGCAAGGCAAAGATGAGCAAATCTCTTGGAAACTGTATATATCTGTCTGAGGATCCTGCGGAGATCAAGAAGAAGGTTATGTCCATGTACACAGATCCAAACCACATCCGTGTTGAAGATCCGGGACAGGTTGAGGGCAACTCAGTATTTACTTATCTTGATGCATTCAGCAAGCCAGAGTACTTTGAGGAATTTCTTCCAGATTACAGCGGAATGGATGAACTCAAGGAGCACTACAGCAGAGGTGGTCTCGGTGATGTAAAGGTCAAGAAGTTCCTGAACAATGTTCTTCAGGCTGAGCTTGCACCTATCAGGGAGCGCCGCCAGATGTGGGAGAAGAGACCACAGGATGTATACGACATCTTAAAGAGTGGCAGTGAGGTTGCCAGAGCAAAGGCAGCAGAGACACTTGCTGATGTAAGACGCGCTATGAAGATAGATTACTTTGAGAATGACAACTTATTTAAGTAAGCAGCATTTATACCCAACATTATAACTTTAGAACAGCATAAACACGAAAAAGGATAAAATTCTCCTAAAAAGTCCTGAAAAGTGATATTCAGGATAAATACAGAGAATTTTATCCTTTTTTGTTGCAAAAGTCTGTCATAGGGATAATTTTATCCTTAAGACAGGAAAATCCTTTAAAATAGGAGAAGTAATACAATAACACTGAAGCTGTTCACATGGATAGTTCATCGGAGAATATGTAAAAATATATGTATAAAAAGCCCATCTGTATGTATTTCTACAGTACAGATGGGCATAAATGACAACAGACAAAAACTGTAATTACAAGAGTAGTTGGTTATATAAATAAACCAGATTTCTCCTTGCTGTGTTCCAGCTTGTCGAGAAGCTTTGCACAAGGCTTAGCCAGCAGCAGACCTATGATCACCGATATACCAACATATATCAGCAGTGTGGCAAGACATTTGCCGTAGGTGTGCTGATACATTCCGGCAACACATTCCCTGAGGGCGTTCATGCAGTATGAGAACGGCATGAATTTGTACAGGTACTGGTAGACTGATGGAAGAACTTCCACAGGGAAAGTTCCACCTGCTCCGGCAACCTGTATGACCATGATAACCACTGCGATGGCCTCACCGATATTGCCAAATGCCACGGTGAGAGAGTAGATCAGGAATGTGAACACAAAGCTGGTCATCATCGCAGCCAGTGTAAATGCTATCGGGTGCTTGCACTGTATTCCCACATAGAACAGATCGCCAAATACTGTTATGATAGTTTGGACCTGACCTATCACGAAAAAGCTTATGTATCTTCCGAAGAACTTCTGGTATGGCTTCACCCCCGGAATCTCGTCGCTATCCTTCACCTTGACATGGATGAGTGCCACAAGGATGAGCGCACCGACCCACAGTGCAAGAACAGTGTAAAATGGTGCCATTGCCGAGCCGTAATTGCTGATCGCAAATACCTCCACTGTGTTCATCTGGACAGGAGATGATATGAAGTCCACGATCATCTGTGGGTTTTCCTTTATCGCGGACATGATCTCCTGAAAGCTCTGACTGGCTGTTATACTATCCAGTTTCTGGATGAGTGAGTTTATGTTATCCTTTAGATCAGACATATATTTTACAGTGATCTGGACATTTGCCTTTCCGTCATTGAGTATCGACTGATACTCGGTGAGGGTGGAGCTTATCTCAGAAAATGTTCCGGGAACATCTGACAGAATAGATTGCGCCTGGGAAAGAGAACTCTGCATGCTTGACATGGAGCTGGTAAGTGTAGAGGATAGGTCACCATTTATCAACTCCTTGACATCGGAGATACGGTCTTTGCATTTGGTTATATCTGTTGTTATGACAGATTTGAGTTCTGCTATATCTGAGTCGGTCAGCTTGGCATCACCTGTGAACTGTTCAAGATCGTTCTTCAGCTTTTCGAGCTGTACCTTGGCATCTGCAATCTCTGGAGATTGGCTGTCGATGAGGTTCTGAATAGAATCAAGAATCTCAGTGGAAAAGGGGTCTTTTGAATCTACTTCTTTTATGAATGATAATGAGTTCCCCTGGCTGCCTACAGTGATATTATTCACAGTGCTGGATAACTCGTCTAGTCTGCTCGATATAGTGTCAAGGCTTGTATTCATGAGCGAGAGCGCTGACCCCACGATATCCTTGCTGATATCCACACTGTCGTTGAGATTTCCCAGACTGTCAGCACCACTTGAAGCCATGCTGTCTATATTGGGAAAAAGCAGCTTGGTAGTGTCGATCGAATCCGATGCTGATTCTGTGAGCAGGGCAAATGTGTTCATCATGTAAATATAATTATCCAAAGTGGAAGATATGTGGTTGAGTTTGCTTTTCAGACCGCTTATGATGTCGGAGCCTTCAATATCGCTTCCGGACAGATAATCACCTGCATTTGCAAAAATTTCAGTCAGGGTACTTATGAGTTTGGTGTTGATCTCATTTTGTACAGTGGTCTTGACCTTTCCTGTGATCTTGGTTGCTATGGCGTTCTTTTTGCTGTTTTCGTAGTATTCTATGCTTGGATTGACGATATTGCCGTTCATGATGCTCAGCATATCCTTTGTAAAATCCTTTGGAATGATTATCCCGGCATAGCATTCACCACTCTGTATCAGCTCAAGCGCATCTTTCTTATTGTCTGCAAATGTCCAGTTTATGGTATTATTTGTCTCAAGGCTTTCTGTCACCATGTCACCGATAACGAGCCTGATCCCGTTCAGGTCGATACCCTCGTCCTCAGAATACACAGATATCTTCATGAGAGAAGTTGCTGATTCACCGTATGGATCCCAGTTTGACATGATGTTGAACCAGGCATAGAGAGATGGGATGATACACAGTCCCATCACCACTGACAGGGCTACGACGTTTGTTGTGAGTCTTTTCAGATCAGATATATATACTCGCCATATATTTTTCATGATGACTTTCCCTCCTGTGATACTGTGTCTGCAGCTGTCTCATTTGCCGGGACATTTTCTGTTGTGTTATCTTCATTTGTGATGTTGTCAGATGAGGAAGCTTCATCAGCGCTGCCGTCAACTGTACTGCGTTCAGTTATATCTTCTTCAGTTGCATCGCTTTCGGATGAGGAATCTTGCGTTACGTTTGAAGACTTCCTTGCTGCCATATGTTCATGTATATCTGACTGGATCTGGACCAGTGAATCAATACGAGCCTGAGTGTCAGACTTTACATTTGTTATTATGTTATCCAGTTTGTTATCAAGCCTTTTCTTGGGTTCAGTGACCTTGGTATATATACTGTCGATGTCAATAAGACTGTCAATACTGTCTTCGGAATCCTGAAGAGAATTAACCATCTCCTGTATCTTATAGTCGGAATATTCCACGTGAATGAGGTATGCCGCTATGATGAACAGACTGGCGATCCAAAGCACCAGAAAGATGATCTTGGAGCTTCCGGTGAAGAAGAGCAGTATGAGAAAGCATGCGGGCACGGTAAAGATGCATTTGATTCCGGCTTTTATCTTTCTCACATTGTCAGCGTGGGCTTTGTCTCTGAATTCAAGAACCTTTTCCATTATATCTTTTTCGTCCATAAATGTTCCTCCTGAAATGAACCGTATTCATGATCGAGCTGGCTGTTACATCATCTGAGTGTCTTCCATTCGTTTCTCGATGAAGTGCATTATTCGTATAAAAGGCTTCCTGATGATCAGGCCTATGACGAGCGCCACTACAATGAACAGTGACAGTTCAGCCAGATATACGAATATGTCATGGTTATACATTCCTCCGATGCATTCCCTCATTGCATTGATGGCATATGGGAACGGAAAGAAGATATAAGCCTGCCTGAAGAACCCCGGAAGTGCTTCGATAGGATATGTTCCGCCGCTTCCTGCTATCTGAAGTACCATGATCACTACTGCAAGTGCCTTTCCGATATCGCCAAACGATATGGTTAGTGAGTATATAAGCAGTGAAAATGTAAATCCAGTCAGAGCTGCTACAGCCCAGAATGCAAATGGATGCAGGCATTGTATCTTGAGCAGATACAGGTCGCCGAGGACTATGACAAGTACCTGGAGCTGTGAGAGCAGGAAGAAAATGAGGTATCTTCCCCAAAACAGCTGGTGAGGTCTGGCGTCCTTTAGATATTCTGCATCATTTACATGCACCTTCATAAGAGAGACGAGTATGGTCATTCCGACCCATATGGCAAGCACTGAGTAAAATGGTGACATAGACGAACCGTAATTGGCAATCTGATAATAATAGTGCTCATCGACTTTTACTGGCTTTGACAGAAATGTGGCAAGTTCTTCGGCATCACCATTTAAGAATGCCAGGATCGCTGCAGCAGCCTCACTGTCAGAGGCTTTGTTTATATCAGATATCGCTGTTGCAATCTTTTCCCTCACATCACCGATGAGATCTGACAGGTCAGAAAGGCTTGTGTTCATGGAGTCGATCGTACCTTTATAATTGTCAAATACAGTGCTGGTGCTGACGATCGTCTCATTTAGAGTCTTGAGAAGATTCTGGGCGTTCTTCAACGCTTCTTTTATATTAAGAAGAATGTTGTCGAGATCCGGGACGATCTTCTGGCTGAATGTATTGTCTACGGTGTCGATGGCATTTGAAACTGATGACAGCTTTGCCGTGAGATCAGATTCTATTGAAGCTATCTTTGAAAAGTCAAGATTGTCCATAGTCTCTTCGGTAAGGCTGGTCAATGTGTCCACCTGTGACTTCATCTCATCCAGCCTGTCAATAGACTCTTTGACTTTGTCTATGCTGCTGACAGGGAGAGATTTTACAAATGTCTCGATGGCATCAAGCTTTTTGTTAAGGGCCTCGGCATCTGACTTGATGTTGTCCAGATCTGCTGAGATATCATCAGTGTCATCCTTCAAGGTGGCAAGTTTGGCGGATGTCTCAAGTGATTTTATGTCGTTGGTTATAGAATCAATCTGTGACTGAAGATTGTCTCTGAGCTGATAGTAGCTGGACCCGGTCTGATCCATATCGGACAGGCTGGAATCAATTGCGGCATCAGCTTTTTTTATGGCATCTGTGCTTTTGGTTGAAGCAGCCTTGAGGTTGTTGTCTTTTACAAGCTGTTTATTTGCCTTGATGATAGACGTGATCATATCCTGATACCCAGCCAGATTGTCATCCAGAGTCTTTAGAGATGTCACAAATGTCCCACTGTTTATATCAGCAGACAGCTGAGTGTCCGAGTTGTCTAAGGATGACAGGAGCTTCTCCGAGATTGCCTTTATATAAGTTTCGTTGATACTTGTCTTCAGGGTAGATACGGCAGTGTCGGTTATCTTTGGTGCGACAGCATTCTTCTTCTCGTTCTCATAGTATGTGAAGCTCGGGTTGATAAAGTTATCGGTCAGAGCATTGTACATATTTGAAGAGAAATCAGCATCTATGACAACGGCAGCGTAGAATTTGCCTGATTTTACACCTTCGATGGCTGCGTCTTCTGAGTCTGGAAATACCCATCCGATGCTTGTCTGTTCTTTGAGTTTATCTGTCACAGACTGCCCCATATTGACAGTGTTTCCACTTCCGTCATCACTGCCTTTGTCAAGGTTGACAACCGCAATGTTGATATTGCCGGTGTTGGCATATGGATCCCCGTTGGCAAATATATTAAACCATGCATACAGTGCCGGCAGAATACACAGTCCGACCGACAGCACTATAGTCAGTATGCTTCCTTTTATTCCAATCAGATCATTTTTAAATATTTTCAGTATTATCTTCATATTTTGGTAATCCTTTATGTAAATGGGGTCAGGTACCTCCGTCCCCCATCAAATGGGGTCAGGCACCTCCGTCCCCAAGAGACGATATCTACAGATTTTTAAAGTGAAACTGTTTCTTGCCGGTTGCATAGTCGTCCACGATCTGACCGTGTCCATAGAGTTTATACTTGTAGGTGACAAGCCCTTCGAGACCGACAGGTCCCCTTGCGTGGATCTTGCTGGTGCTGATACCGACCTCTGCACCAAATCCATATCTGAAACCGTCGGCAAATCTTGTGGAGCAGTTCTGGTATACTCCGGCTGAGTCGACAAGCTGCATGAAGAGGGCAGCAGTATCAGCGTTCTCAGTCACGATACAGTCTGTGTGGTGTGAACCAAAGTGGTTGATGTGAGCAATTGCTTCCTGAACATCATTCACGATTTTTACAGAGAGGATCAGATCAAGATATTCCGTATTAAAATCGTCATCTCCCATGATCTCAAAATCGTTCTGGCTGTCGGTTGTGGCATTCGTATGTGAACCGTTGGTTTGACCGTCATCTGTGTATGCCCGTTTAATGATCTCCGCAGCCTCAGCTGTTCCGCGAAGCTTTACTCCGTGATCTTTAAGTGATCTGGCTATTGCAGGGAGCATCTCATCTGCCACATCCCTGTGAATGAGCAGTGTCTCAGTCGAATTGCATGCAGCGGTGTACTGGGTCTTTGCGTCTATGATTATAGGAATCGCCTTATCTATGTCAGCATCCTTGTCTATGTATGTGTGGCAGATTCCGTCTGCGTGTCCCATGACAGGAATCTTGGTGTTGTTCATGATGTATTGCACAAATGCATTTGAACCTCTAGGTATGAGAAGATCCACTGATTTGCTGCAGGACAGAAGCTCATCGATCTCGTTGTGCTGACTTGCCTGGAGCATGCAGCCTTCAGGTGCTCCATTTGCAACTGCTGTGCTGTAGATTACATCGAAGAGTGCCTTGTTGGTGTTGGCTGTCTCCTTGCCACCCTTGAGGACAGCGCAGTTGCCGCTCTTGATGCACAATGATGATATCTGGACCAGCGCGTCCGGTCTTGCCTCGAATATGATTCCAATGACACCGATAGGGCATGACACTCTCTGAAGCACCAGACCTTCGTCAAGTTCTCTCTTAAGCTGGATCTGTCCAACCGGATCAGCGAGCTTTATGAGCTCATCGATACCATTTGTCACGTCAGCAAGCTTGTGCTCGTCGAACTTGAGTCTCTTCTTGACTGATGCTGCGATCCCGTTCTCCTCGGCAGCAGCCATATCCTTTGCATTTGCCGCAAATATCTCATCCTTATGTGAGATGAGTGCGTCCTTTACATGTGCTAGTATATTGTTTCGTGTATCCTCTGACAGTGCCGCCATCTTGTAACTGTCGGCCTTCATTTTAGAAGTTGCTTCCTGCATGTTCATATGTCTTGTTCTCCTTTATAAAAGTAATTTGTAAATCTTCTTTATATACATTTATATCAGCTTTGTATATTTGGTGTATATTATGTGCATATCCCGGTGGACTGCAAATGATTTGCAAATGATCTGCAAATGTTTTATTAATATTGTCCGCAGGTCATACAAGAATATAATCCATTTCATATTACCACAAGTTTGGGATGGTGACTACAGGGAAGAATAGATGTAAGGTTGCTTCGTGGGCTTCTTAATATATAGCGACAGCCGCCAAAGCCTGTGCTTGCACAAGACCTTGGCGGCTGCTCCGCGAAAATATAAAATACTTAGTTCATTATCACAACAAAGCTCTGTGCCGGAAGAGTGATAACTCCGTCAGCGATGCCTGGCTGTGTGCCGTTTATTGCTATAGAATAGATAACCTTTGCGTCATCTGTCAGTTCAGCAAGCTTCCTTGACTGGGTGGCAGTATTCTTAGGATTCACTGCAAGGATCAGGTTTCCTCTCTTGTATACCAGAGGCTTTCTGCTGATGATCTCAAGATTGCTCTTGTCGAGAAGATCAGCCTGTGAGTGCCTAAGCTTGGTGAGCGACTTAACTGTGTTGAGAAGCGAGTTCTGATCCGCTTCAGCAGCTTCAACATTTGCAGCTCCTTCCGCTGGATCAACCGGGAGGTAAAGCTGGTCTGCCGGTGCTGTTGAGAATCCCATGTTCTCACCTGAGCTCCACTGCATAGGAGTTCTTGAACCGGTTCTTGTAAATCCGCCCTCCTTGCTTGCCATGCTTCTGAAGCTCATGGCGATCTCATCGCCATAGTAGATGAACGGATTGCCGGGCATAGTCAGGAAGAATGCGTAGGCAAGCTTTAACTCATCCTCAGAGAGTCCGTAGCTGATACGTGTGGTGTCGTGGTTTCCTGTGATGAGAGCGATGGCGCCCTTGTCCTTTATCTGCTCATATCTTCCCATATATTCATCAATGAAGTGGTCACATGTTCCCTTGCTGTCAGCCTTGAAGAAGCTGTTGTTTGCCACGCTGTCATCGAGCTTCTCCGGAAGAGATGCAAATGCATTCAGGTGAGCTTCGTAATCTCTTACCAGAGAATTATATCCGTTGCCCATCCAGTCAAGATAGAAGTCCATATCGAAACCTGCCTTGATGGACTGCTCAGCCTTTCCCCACTCTGATACAAATGCTGATTCTGGGTATTCGGCGTGAATGTCACCGAGAATATCCTGCCATACAGCGACAGTTCCACTCCTGCTCGCATCGTCGTGTTTTACAAGTGAGTCAGCCATGTCAACACGGAATCCGTCACATCCGGCATCAAGCCAGAAACGGCATACATCCTTCATAGCTTCCCTTGTTGCGATACATGCAGGATCGTACATGCTTTTGTGCCATCTCTCAGTTGGGTTCAGAACGCCATAGTTGAGAGCTGGCTGGCACTTGAAGAAGTTGACGATGTAGGCTGCATTTCGAGGTGTCTCACCTGCGATGTAGTTGAGACCTGCACCGCCGCAGAGCCAACCATCAGTCCACATATATCTGTCAGTGTACTCATTTGCCTCAGGCTTCTTGCTCTCGGTAAACCATGCATGCTCCTCAGATGTGTGGCCTGGAACAAGGTCGAGAAGGATATGCATATCCCTCTTATGAGCCTCGGTAAAAAGGTTTTTGATATCATCCATGGTGCCGTATCTCTCGGCAACCTTCTTGTAATCCCTTACATCATAGCCCGCATCAGAAAATGGTGAATCAAAGCATGGATTCATCCAGATGGCGTTGCATCCAAGAGACTTGATATAGTCAAGCTTTGCGGTGATTCCGTTAAAATCACCGATTCCGTCACCATTGGTATCGTAGAAACTCTGTGGGTATATTTCATAAAAAATTGCATCTTTAAGCCATGTAGCCATAATAAATGTCCTCCTTAAAAAATGTAGCATGCGCATATAAATGCACTTCGCGCGGCGCATGTGTTACTATTTGTTTCTCCATAATGCGAGCAGCGCACTTGCAGCTATGCGCTGGTGGTTTATAAGGTATATCACAAGTTTTCAGCGAAAACTTATGATATAAGGTAAGGTACTGCAATCCCACACAGAAATCTGCCTCAGAATACGGAGAACGGTCTTAATAGTATTAAGAACATTCTACTTATTATAATAAAATATAATATGGAAAAATGTAATCCTTTATATGTAAATTAACAGATTTATTTTTTATGAAAATATATTCGTTGAAAACGCACAGCAAACATTATTTTATCTGGTTCAAATACGGGATAAAATTTGCTTTAAACTGTAAAAGTTTAAACACACAAATGCAATGATATATGTTACAATCACAAGGTATGTGTCAGCATAAATGAAAAAATAATATAGAATGTAACAGCTTGAAGTAAACATCTGACGCAAATAATACTGATATCTGTGAAAGGAAAAGTGTATGAGTAAAGATAATAACAACGGCGACAAAGAAAAGTTCGCCTCAAGACTTGGCTTCATCCTTGTGTCTGCAGGGTGTGCCATAGGTCTTGGAAATGTGTGGAAATTCCCGTATATATGTGGGCAGAACGGAGGTGCGATATTTATCGTGATATATATACTGTTTCTACTGCTCTTGGGATATCCGATATTGACATGTGAGTTTGCCATCGGGCGAGGCAGTGGAAAGAGCGTAGGATCAGCTCTTAGGGAACTGGCACCGCCGGGAGGCAACTGGCACAAGTTCAGCTGGTACGCGTACGCAGGCAATTATCTGCTCATGATGTTCTACACCATGGTAGCGGGCTGGATGGTTTATTATGTGTATGTCATGGGTTCCGGGCAGCTGCACGGAGAGGCTGTTGAGGTCATAGAGGGCAGGTTCTCAGAGATGCTTGCTTCACCAGGACTTATGGCTGTGGTGACACTTGCGGTCATAGCGTGCTGCATAGGCATATGTTCACTGGGACTTCAGAATGGAGTAGAGAGGGTGACAAAGGTTATGATGATCGCCCTTATCATCCTGATGATAGTCATGGCTGTGAATTCACTTATGCTCTCGGGAAATGAAGAGGGACTTAAGTTCTACCTTGTCCCAAGTATAGAGCGAGCAAATGCGAGAGGTTGGGGAAATGTTCTGTTCGATGCCATGACTCAGGCGTTTTTCACGCTCAGCGTTGGTATGGGTTCCATGGAAATTTTTGGAAGCTGCATAGGAAAGGAACGTAAGCTTTCAGGAGAGGCGAAGAGTGTTATGTATCTTGATACATTTGTTGCATTGATGGCAGGTGTGATCATTCTTCCGGCATGTTTTGCCTATGGGATCAGTCCTGACATGGGACCATCACTTTTGTTTATGACACTGCCAAATGTGTTCAACCATATGCCGGGGGGAAGAGTATGGGGAGTACTGTTCTTTATATTCATGTCATTTGCGGCACTTTCCACGGTTATAGCGGTGTTTGAAAATATTATTTCCATAAGCATAGATATGTTTGGCTGGAAGAGAAAGAAGTCTTTGATCATCAATCTGATTGGAATATCAGTGCTTTCCATGCCGGCAGTGTTAGGCTTCAACATATTGTCAAAGATTGCTCCGATGGGAGCCGGTTCCAACATCATGGATCTGGAGGACTTCCTTGTGTCGAACAATATACTTCCACTTGGATCACTGTTGTTTGTGTTGTTCTGCACCAGAAAGAGCGGATGGGGATTTGACAATTTTGTCGAAGAGGCAGACGCAGGAATTGGCAAGCCATTCCCGCGGTATCTCAGAAAATATATGTCATATGTGCTGCCATTGATCATAGTTGTCATCTACTTCAAGGGTTACTATGATACATTTGCACCTAAGGGAACACTATTACTGTGTATCTGGATGTGCGTTGCATTATTGTTTGTATTGTTTATTGGCTATCTGGCATTCGGACACAGCCGCAGGGATGGCGGCGGAGATGTCAGTGGACACCAGCCATCTGACAGATAGTTTTTTGAATCTATATTGGATTTTTGACAAGATTTTGGTTGGCAAGTTTTGATAAGATTTTTACGGATTTTTATGGTCATAGACTTGATTTTATGTCAACCAAATGTTATTATATAAGTACCAACAGTAAGTCCTTCGATAGTGCGTTTATCTATGTAAGTGTTCTGTGTGAGCATCGCTCGAAGGCTATTGGTATTAAAAAAAGGATTGAAACCGCGATATTGATCGTAAGGCTCAATCCTTTTTAGTTTCTGCGAAGGGGGGACAGGCACCTCCGTCCCCAAAAAAATTAAGGCATCTCATATATTCCTTTTAGGATTCCCAGTTCCTTCATGAGTCCCAACTCATCGACATAATGTCCGGTCTGTAAATGAGAATAGAACAGATTGGAGAATACATCGGCTATCTGGATAAACTTGTTGCAGGATGAATCAAAGTAACTCACTGAGAAATCTCCGGCGACCTGTCCGGAGAGAGAGAGCTCTGTGTTTAGATAATTCTCTAGGAAAGATTTGTTCTCTACCCGCTCATTCCTTTCGTCGAGCTGAAGAAAACAGCTTTCGTCCGGGAGGTATCCGCTTTGGATAAAGTATAGCAGTGCGGATTTGATGGAGTAGTTAAACGTTCTGGATATGTTGTCAAAGAAACGGCTTGGCAGGTTTTCGTTCTTCATCATGATATAGTACACGTCAAAGTGATGTTTCCTAGAAAAGTAATCCACAAATATGTGCTTCATATCCCTGTCAAACTGCGCACCCTTGAGTTCACGGAACTTGCCGTCACGGAACATCCTGCCACCGTGTTTGACTATCTTTCCAGTCATATCGTCAACCTTATCACTGTCCAGATCAAGAAGCATCTCGTAATTTGAAGAGATAAATCTCTTATACGCTCTTTCAAGGGCAATAGGATCAAGAACATGTATCATAGACACAACAAAATACAGGTCGCTTGTATGATACCTGTTGATTGATCCTGATTCGTCTATGTATATATTCATGACCGCCACTGTCCCTTCTTATCTTATGTAATGTTGAAAAAATAGAAATATACCAGATATAAAAACTATATCCACATGCGGATCAGTCCACTGATACAAGCTCGATCTTAAAGTTCAGCTCTTTGCCAGCCATCTCATGATTGGCGTCAAATGTGATGGATTCATCATCTTTTTCAATAACTTTCACAAGAAACTGCTGTCCCATGGAATTGGCAAGGTATACCTGATTGCCGACCTCAAGATTCTCAGCGCCAGGCATATCTGCAAGAGGAGCCTTGATGATGGCTTCTGGATCAGGCATTCCGTATGCATCTTCTGGGCGGAGATGAACATCGATTATGTCGCCGACATTCATACCCTCAACAGCCTGGTCAAATCCAGGTATCATCTGACCTGCGCCGCATACGAACTCGATTGGCTCGCCTCTGTCATATGATGAATCAAACTTGGTTCCGTCGTTAAATGTTCCTGTGTAATGAACCTTACAGGTTCTTCCTGTGTTACTCATAAATATTTGTCCTCCAATTGTGGTAGTAGAGCAGACGCATAAGCCCCTGCATGTATCATAAACGACAGCCTATGATATGTAATAATTAATTGTAACATGAAATGATAGGAATGGGTATAGGCAAAATACTTTCCGTTTAAGGTGTGCCAACCTCGATCAGGTTTCCGTCCGGATCATAGAATCTGATAACGCGCTGTCCCCATGAGTGAGTCATCAATCTGTTTACATAATGTATATCATAAGGACTCTTGTCCAGTTTCAGAGCAAATGCCTCGATGTCGGGTTCTTCAAAATAGAGTTCACATGCATTATTGTGAGATATTACAGGAGCATCAATAAAATCGGTCCAGATGGAGTAGTCCTGAAGCACCAGACCACCAGTTAATATAACATTTCCTTCGTTGTCCAATATTACATCCAGCCCAAAGATATCTTTGTAGAATTTCTTTGATCGTTCAATATCTTTAACCACGATCAGTACATTTTTTAAAATCATAATAGTTCACTCCCTTTTTTGTAGTAAGATGTTTATAATAGGAATTGTGCATCTGATAGGAATAAAATATCAGATCGTATGTGAGTTGATGGAAACATATGAAAATTATACACTATTATTTATTTAAATTCAGCAAAAACAGAAACTGTGACATGTGTGGTAGTTAGAAATAGGCTGGATTAGTTTGAGATAGGCAGATTATTACACAGAGAAATAGGAAAATACAACCGGAGGGAAAAAATATGTTGAAATTGGGATGTCATGTAGGCATGTCAGGCAAGGATATGATGCTTGGCTCCGTTAGGGATGCTGTATCATTTGGGGCAAATACATTTATGCTATACACTGGAGCACCGCAGAATACGAGGCGAAAGGATATATCGGAGCTGAAGATACAGGAAGCTCATGAACTCATGGTGCAGCACGGCATAGAGGAGTTCGTGGTCCATGCACCATACATAATCAATCTTGCAAATACCGTAAATCCTGCAACATATGAGATAGCAGTTGAATTTCTTGCAAAGGAATTAGAGAGAGCTGCGGCTATGGGATCACATACGATAGTCCTTCATCCTGGATCACATGTTGGAGAGGGCGTGGACAAGGGAATAGCAAGCATAGTAAAGGGACTGAATGAAGTCTTGACCGCAGACACTACATGCCATATAGCGCTTGAGACCATGGCGGGCAAGGGGAGCGAGATCGGAAGAAACTTCGAGGAGCTGGCACGCATATATGATGGCGTTAACTACAATGACAAGCTCAGAGTATGCTTTGACACCTGCCACACCAGCGATGCGGGGTACGACATAATACACGACTTTGATGGTGTCATGGAGAAGTTCGACAGACTCATCGGCAAAGCTCAGATAGCGGTATTCCACATGAACGACAGCAAGAACGAGCCGGGAGCTGCAAAGGACAGACACGAGAACTTTGGATTTGGCAAGATCGGCTTCGAGCCACTTATGTACATCATGAACCACACGGACTTCATGGAAGTGCCAAAGATCCTGGAATCCCCATACATCAAAGACCCGGAAAACAGCAAGAAAAGCTACGAGCCGTTCAAACGGGAGATAGCAATGATCCGAAATGGGAAATTCGATCCGAAGATGAGGGAGAAAGTGGTAGAAGATAACAGATAAAAAGGGAGCTCTACTTAGTAGAACTCCCTGAATGTTTTCTTTCGGCATCTCTGCCTATCCGGGTTTTGGTAAACAAACAACCCTTATGAAGCTCAGCCATGCACTGTTTCCCGGAACATCACACGCATCATCACTCTACAGCCTGCTACGACTATTAAGTTTACGTCAGTCTGATAGGCAACTCCTGTCACCTGCATAACAGCGCTTTCGCACCGTTTCTATTATTCATTATAAACTGAGCCGCAAGAAAGGCAATAAACCTGTGGTTTATCATTGCATATCTAATGTTCAGTCAAAACACAGGTAATCAGCCATTCATCTGCTTCAAAAACTATAATAAAAGAGATGAAGGACTGATTACCGTCCGTCCCTTACTTCTCCGGATGCTCCGTCAGCCAATGCTCAATAACCTGCGCATCAGAGTGGCACTGCACAAAAGTTCCATTGATCCTCTGGGTGCTCTCGATACCCTTTCCTGTGGTGATGACAAGCTCGCCAGGCTGAGCCTCATCGAGTGCTCGCGTCAGAGCCTCCTCTCTGTCGACAATTATATAGCATGGCTTTGTGATGTACTGCTTGATTTCCTTGCAGATATCCTCACAGGACTCAAAACCAGGATCCTCCATGGTGAGAACGACCTTGTCGGCATACTGCTCAGCAAGTCTACCCATGTCTTCACGGCGTTTCTTGTAACGCTCGCCGCCGCAGCCAAATACGACGGTGATTGACTTTGGCTTCATGGTTTTTTTAACCATCTCATACAGTCTGTACATGCTTATATAGTTGTGGGCGTAGTCAATCATAAATGTACGATCCTTCCAGTGATATACCTGAAGTCGTCCTGGAACGTATATGTCTCTGATACTGCTTCTGATCTGTTCGTTTGGAATGCCGATGAGCAGAGACGAGATGATAGCCGCAACGATGTTCTCCACATTGTAGTCACCTATCAGGTTGGTGTTGTACGCTCTGTTCTCTCCTCCGTATATAAGCTCAAAGTAGCTGTTATGGTCTGTGAGGTCTTCATTGTGGATGCTGGCGAATTCAGTATCCTTTTCAAAGAAATCGTCATCCCTTGACATGAGCTTTTCTACAGATTCCTTGCTTCCATATACAACAACGTGCTTGTCCCTTACTTCATTATATATAGTTTCAAAATATCTTGTGTCACTGTACAGCACAACGTTGTCGCACTGCTTAAGGAAGGATACCTTGCATCCAAGATAGTCCTCCATGGAGGCGTGCTCTGTCGGGCTGATGTGATCGTAGTCGATATTGGTAAATACTCCGACTTTGTAGTGCTCTCCGTAGATACGGTTCATCTTCATGGCCTGGGATGATACCTCCATGATACAGTGAGTGCATCCTTCATTTACCGCCATGTCGAAGTATGTCTGAAGTTCGATAGGCTCTGGAGTGGTGAGTGTGGTTTCAAATACCTTTGTTCCTACGTCTATCTCATGTGTTGAGAATGCAGCACATCTGTTATCAGTGTACTTGTCCAGTATATCCTTCATGACAAATGTGACAGTGGTCTTACCCTTTGTTCCGGTGATACCGACTTTGGTAAGGTTGTCGCCAGGATTGCCGAAGAACCATCTTGCAGCTAGAGCCATGGCCTTTCTTATATCACTGACTATTATATATGGGATGTCTACTCCGTCGTACTTCTGCTGTGACAGGTATACGATAGCACCCTGTGAGATGGCGGATTTCAGATATTCTTCTTTAAAAGAAGCACCCTTGCACACAAAGAATGTGCCCGGAACAACATCCTTGGAATTGATGGTTATATGTGTAGGTGAGATATCTTTGCAATCTTCTGAGTAATCTGTCACCAGCTTCTGCTGATCTAAGATATCCAATAAAGTTGTTAATTGTAAATTTTCTTTCATGGTTTTTCCCCTTGGAATTATTTCTTTAATAATTTCTTTTCAAAAATTCTTTTTAAAATTTCTTTTTAAAATTGCTTTTTAATAATATTTTAAAATGTCAATTTTTGATATTATGCTTTCAATAAGTCGTTATGTCAAATGTTTTATTAAGCATATAAGATTAATCGGCTAGAATCGCGTGGTAGTCAGAGGTTCTTTTTCTTTCATATTTATCCCCATTTTTATTTTCATCTACACACTGATCCTGAAATTTAATGACAGCTCATATTATAACATGTATTGACAAAATATCACCATAAATTTGTGTTGCAAAATTACAGTTATATGTGGATAAAATGCAATAATTTTTGATAACTTTGTGATGCTTGTTGATAACTTGTATCATGTGTGTGGACTTGTGTTGACAAAGGCTTGCCGTTAAATTAAATTGTAAATGCAATTTGCGACATGATTTATGGATCGATATGACAAAAATTTGCAAATTTTTTTCTAAATATATTTTAAATATATTTAATTCGGAAATGTGCACAGGATTAAAAAAATGAATATGTATAAAATAAAAGATATTACATATTATAAAGAGGTGATTGAATGGCTGAATTTGTAACATTATTTATACCATTTGCCGGAACGACCCTTGGAGCGGCTATGGTATTTCTTATGAAAGAAAAAATATCTCCGATGGTGGAGAAAGCACTGCTGGGATTTGCGGCGGGAGTCATGATTGCGGCATCCATATGGTCGCTGCTCATGCCGTCCATAGACATGGCGGAGGCACAGGGAAAGATTGCATGGGTGCCTGCGCTTATCGGATTTGCCCTTGGAATAGTGTTTCTGCTGGTTCTTGATACTTTGATACCGCATCTGCATTTGGAGAGTGATAAGCCGGAGGGAGTTAAAGCAAAATTGCAGAAGACCACGATGATGATATTTGCGGTCACACTCCACAACATCCCTGAGGGAATGGCGGTGGGGGTTGTGTATGCCGGAGCAGCCATGGGCGATGTGGGAGTTTCGATCACTGGAGCATTTGCGCTCTCGATAGGAATCGCCATACAGAACTTTCCTGAGGGAGCAATCGTGTCCATGCCACTTGTGGGTGAAGGCATGAGCAAAAAGAAGGCATTTCTGTATGGAACACTGTCAGGTGCGGTAGAGCCGCTTGGAGGATTCCTCACGGCACTTCTGGCGGTGCAGATTACGCCGTTTCTTCCGTACTTTCTTGCATTTGCGGCGGGAGCCATGCTCTATGTTGTCATCGAGGAGCTCATACCCGAATCTCAGGCGGGGGATCACAGCAACATAGGAACCATCGGAGCTGCGGTTGGCTTTGCACTGATGATGGTGCTGGACGTAGCCCTTGGCTAACTAAAAAATCTCCACATTGGCAAAGGGGACAGGTACCTCCGTCCCCGGCTATTACGTTAAATGATAAAATATCCACAATTACAAATGTTGATTTTACAGGCTGGTTAGATTAAACTAACACCGTAAATCATGTGAGCTTATGTACCCTCTGCAGTCTGCTGAATCGGAGGGACGGCAGGGGGCGATACAAGGAAAGAGGAGGTGCCATGTGCCCTGTGGGCACATATCGGAATGCACCGACGAACTGCCGCCGACCGAAAGGGAGGGGGCGATACAAGGAAAGGAGAAATATAAAAATGATGAATTATCTTGAGATCGAAAAGGTAATAGGAAGAGAGATCCTTGATTCAAGAGGAAATCCAACAGTTGAGGCAGAGGTATATCTGGCAGATGGAACAGTAGGCCGCGGGGCTGCACCTAGTGGAGCTTCCACAGGTGAGTTTGAGGCGCTTGAGCTTCGTGACGGAGACAAATCAAGATACCTTGGCAAGGGTGTCCAGAAGGCAGTAGAGAATATAAATACAACAATCAATGACGTACTTACAGGAATGGATGCGTCTGACATATATGCAGTAGATGCAGCGATGATCAAGGCAGATGGAACAAAGGACAAGTCAAAACTCGGAGCAAATGCTATCCTTGCAGTTTCAATCGCAGCGGCAAGAGCAGCTTCAATCTCACTTGACATTCCTCTTTACAGATTCCTCGGCGGAATCTCAGGAAACAAGCTTCCGGTTCCGATGATGAACATCGTAAATGGGGGATGCCATGCTCTGTCATCAGGACTTGACGTTCAGGAGTTCATGATCATGCCTGTTGGCGCTCCTTCATTTAAGGAGTGCCTGAGATGGTGTGCAGAGGTATTCCATGCACTTGCAGGGATCCTCAAGGAGAGAGGTCTTGCCACATCAGTAGGTGATGAGGGGGGATTTGCTCCGGCACTCAAGTCTGACGAGGAGGCTATCGAGACAATCCTCGAGGCTGTAAAGAAGGCTGGATATGAGCCGGGCAAGGACTTCAAGATCGCTATGGACGCTGCTTCATCAGAGTGGAAGAGCGAGAAGGGCAAGGGCTGGTACAAGCTTCCAAAGGCTGGAACAGAGTACACAGCAGAGCAGCTCATCGAGCACTGGGCAAAGCTTGTTGAGAAGTATCCTATCATCTCAATCGAGGACGGTCTCGATGAGGAGGATTGGGAAGGCTGGCAGAAGCTCACAGCAAGACTTGGAGACAAGGTTCAGCTTGTTGGTGATGATCTGTTTGTTACAAATACAGAGAGACTTGCAAAGGGTATCGAGATGGGATGTGCAAATTGTATCCTTATCAAGCTCAACCAGATCGGTTCAGTATCAGAGACACTTGAGGCTATCAAGATGGCTCATAAGGCTGGATACACAGCAATATCATCACACAGATCAGGTGAGACAGCAGATACAACTATCGCAGATCTCGCAGTAGCACTCAATACATGCCAGATCAAGACAGGCGCTCCTTCTAGATCAGAGAGAGTTGCAAAGTACAACCAGCTCCTTAGAATCGAAGAACAGCTTGGCGACTGTGCAGTATATCCTGGAATCAAGGCTTTCAACGTAAAGCAGTAGGATAATATAAGTAAAATGAATGTTATACAGAATATGTTGCAAGGAAGTAGCACATTTTGCATATAACATATATGGTATTAGCCATACAAAGGCATCTCCACTGACGGAATGAATAAAATATCGGTGGAGGTGCTTTTTTTGCGTGCAACGTGCCAAAGACGGTGTTTGCACGTGACTTTGCCGCTTGCAGGGATAATTTGTAAACTTCGGAAATCTACATGGCATATTACAGCTGATCAATTAGTTATCAATTATATAAAAATGCCTAAAAAATTTCATAATATATGTGCTTATTTTGACATTAAAAATGTGGAATCACTTGACAGATAGTGTTAAACTATACATAGGCTTATCGGGAGGTAGGAATCATGGCTTCAAAAAGAGATTATTATGAAGTTCTCGGCGTCAAGAAGACAGCCACAGACGCTGAGATAAAAAGAGCATATAGAACCCTGGCGAAGAAATACCACCCGGACACGAATCCTGGCGATGCGTCAGCTGCAGAGAAGTTTAAAGAGGCTTCTGAGGCCTACGCGGTACTGTCTGATGCTGAGAAGAGGAAGATGTATGATCAATTTGGAATGGCTGCTTTTGATGGCTCAGGTGGAGCTGCAGGAGGAGATCCATTTGGTGGCGGAGGATTCCACTTTGAAGGTGGAGACTTCGGAGATATGTTTGGCGATATATTTGGCTCGTTCTTTGGCGGAGGAGGAGGTCGTTCACAGAGAGGCGGTTTCGGCGGCTTTAGCGGTAACTTCAATGCCAGAGGCAGAGATATGGAGGCAAGTGTCACGATAGACTTTGACGAGGCTGTCTATGGATGTGATAAGACATTGTCATTCAACGATGGACGCGGTGGAAGTTCACAGTTTAAAGTGCACATACCGGCAGGTATAGACAATGGCGGTGTGATAAGGCTTGCCGGCAAGGGTTATCCCGGAACAGGCAAAGGACAGCCAGGCGATCTGCTCCTACAGGTAAATATCCGGGACAAGGCCGGGTATGAGAGAAAAGGATTGGATATCTACACCACAGCCCTTGTACCGTTTGATGTGGCTGTTCTCGGGGGAGAACTTCTCGTCCACACGATGTTTGGAGATGTAAAGTGTAAGATAGCTCCGGGAACACAGTCGGGCAGCAAGATAAGGCTTCGTGGCAAAGGTGTTCAGGCGAGAGGCGGTAATACCCATGGAGACCATTATGTGACAGTCAGAATTGCAGTTCCAAGGAATATTTCACCGGAGGCTAAGGAAGCACTTAAGAAGTTCACAGAACTAGTGAATAAAGGCTGATGAATATATGTTTTTACACAGAAACCAGGGCGGAAAGCTCAATTGACGAGCTGACTGCCCTGGTTTTCTGTATAGCACAAAATCACATATGAAGATTACTTAAATCAATTGATTTTTGGAGGGAAAGATGTTATTAGATAAAGATATACGCGAGCCTTTATTTGAATTTCTGGAGGAGAGGTACGGAAAGGTGCGGATCCTTGAGGAAAAGACTGTGGGCAGTTCCCGTGCGGATGTGGTAATGGTCATCCCGGACAAGATAGTTGGAATCGAGATAAAGAGTGACGCGGATACATACACACGGCTTGAGAGACAGGTTGCGGATTATGATCTGTATTTTGATCAGAATATCGTTGTGGTGGGAAGCACACACGCAAGTCATGTGGCTGAGCATGTGCCGGACTACTGGGGGATCATATCTGTTGAAGAATATGATACGGGCAGCAAGCCAGATGCAGGCGAAAATGCAGATGTGAATATGGGTGGCAAAGCAATTGGTGGAGGCACAACTGATCCATCTGATAAAGTGACGCATAAGATAGACTTCTATGTAGTGCGAGAGATGCAGACCAATCCCAAAGCGGATATTCTGCGCACCATCCGAATACTTTGGAGACCGGAGCTTGCGCATATTCAGGAGACCTACAGTCTGCCGATATATAAGGGCAAGAGCAAGGACTTCGTGAGAACCCTCATAGTGGACAGACTTCCGGCGGAGATCGTGCATCATGAGATAAGTGAGATCCTGTTCGAGAGGGACTATGCGGCCATGATCAAGCAGATACAGGAATTCCGCAAAGCCCAGGCGGCAAAGCGCGGCAAGACGGTTCGGAAGAAGAAAAAGAGATACAGAAGGAAGAAGAGAGATGCATAGAGGTGACAGCATGATAAAGAAGTATACATACGGAAAGCCATTTCAGACAGAATCAGTAGTGGTAGATATCGCAGCAGAAAAAGGACAGCCAGATCACGGCAATATAGACTTAACAGCCGGATTTTCGTACACATTTGGTCTTGAGGACAGTGATATAGTGTATGGCCTTGGCGAGGCGAACAGAGGAATCAACAAGAGAGGCTACAAGTACATAAGCAACAATGCAGACAATCCGCATCAGCACGAGGATGTATACTCACTGTATGCATCACACAACTTTATTATAGTTTCAGGAGCGCAGACATTTGGCCTGTATTTTGACTATCCATCCACGATCACATTTGACGTGGGATATACGAAGTGCGATGAGCTGCACATTTTCTGTGACAGCGCAGATCTGGATATCTATGTGATAACAGGTGACAGCCCATATGATATCACGAAGCAGTTTAGAAAGATGATCGGAAGGAGTTATATCCCGCCAAAGTTTGCATTTGGATTTGGACAGAGCCGCTGGGGATACAAGACACCGGAGGACTTTGAGACGGTGGCGAGAAAATACAGAGAGAACCACATCCCGATCGATATGGTCTACATGGATATTGATTATATGGACAGTTACAAGGATTTCACCATAAATGACGACTTTGGCGATTTTTCGGAGTATGTGGAGAATCTGAAAAAGGATAATATACGCCTGATCCCGATCATCGATGCCGGAGTAAAGATTGAGGAAGGTTACGATGTGTATGAGGAGGGCGTGGCAAATAACTACTTCTGCAAGAGAGCAGATGGAAGTGATTTCGTTGCGGCGGTATGGCCGGGATATACGCATTTCCCTGATGTGCTGAACCCTGAGGCGAGACGCTGGTTCGGTGCAAAATATAAGATCCTCACGGATGCAGGTATAGAGGGCTTCTGGAATGACATGAATGAGCCGGCGATCTTCTTCACCCCGGAGGGCGTGGGCGAGCTGAAGAAAGCTATGAAGAAGTTCATTGAGAAGGACGAGACTGTGGACGATGTCTGGGGCATCTCGGGTATGGCGGCAGGTGTTGGCAACAATCCGAAGGATTACGCATCTATGTATCACAATGTGGATGGTGAGATGGTGCGTCACGACAAGGTTCATAACCTCTTTGGATATAACATGACAAGGGCAGCAGGCGAGGCCCTTCGGGAGATCTCACCGGATGAGAGACGACTTTTGTTTTCACGCTCCTCATATATCGGAATGCACCGTTATGGCGGCGTCTGGATGGGTGACAACAAATCATGGTGGTCACACATCCTGCTTAACATCAAGATGCTTCCGTCCATGAATATGTGCGGTTTCCTGTATACGGGCGCGGATCTCGGCGGATTTGGCTGTGATACTTCAAGGGATCTTCTTCTCAGGTGGCTCGCACTCGGTGTGTTCACTCCGCTCATGCGTGACCATTCTTGTGAGGGCACAAGAAATCAGGAGTGCTATCAGTTTGAGCATATAGAAGATTTCAGGAATGTGATCGGTGTCCGTTACCGATTGCTTCCATATATATACAGTGAGTACATGAAGGCGGCCTTGACGGACGACATGATGTTCAAGCCACTGGCATTTGAATATCCAGATGATAGGATTGCGGCTCATGTTGAGGATCAGCTCATGCTTGGAAATGAGATCATGATCGCACCGGTTTACACGCAGAATGCCATCGGAAGATATGTGTATCTGCCAGAGAATATGATGCTTGTAAGGTTTACGGCAGATGGCTCAGTGGAGCAGACGGAGATGCCTGCGGGACATCACTTTGTTGAGGTACCTTTGAATGAAGTTATCCTTTTTGTAAGAAACGGCAAATGTATACCTGTCGTGGATGTGGCGGAGTGCGTTGCTGATATTGACAAGACCACAATGCAGCTGATCGGTTATAAGAACAGCAGTTATATGCTGTACGATGATGACGGTTATACAAGGGAGTATGATCTGGAGAAGAATTGTGCATTATTATTTAAGTAAGGAAAGTGAAGTCATGAAGAACGTAAAATTAATTGCATCCGACATGGATCACACACTGCTTATGGAGAATGGAAAACTCCCGGATGGTTTCTTTGATTACATTGACAGGCTGGATGAGAAGGGGATTCGTTTTGTTGTAGCCAGCGGAAGACCGATGTACACCCTGAGGGATATGTTCGGAGACAAGATGGATAAGATGGTGGTCATCGGTGATAACGGTGCGGCTATTTCCAATTGTGGCAAGATCATATACAAGAGCCTGATGGATGTGGAAGAGTACCAGAGTATGATACGCTTTGTGGAAGATGAGACGGATGGTGTTGCTGTACTGTGTGCTCTATCCGGAGCATATGTCCTGAAAAAATATGAGAAGTATGCGAAGTTTTTCAAAGCATTTCTCAGTAATCTTGTGTTTGTTGATGATATGAGAAGCCTTGACGTCGAGGCCAATAAGTTTACGATATTTGCTCCAGATAAGGATGCAGCCGTGAAGTACAAAGAGATCTATACGCCACGTTTTGGAGATAACTTCTCAGTCACTGTGGGCGGAAGAGAATGGATCGACATCATGAATAAAGGTATCAATAAGGGAATGGCCATGAGAAAGATCGGAGAACTTCTTGGTATCGATACCAGCGAGATGATGGCATTCGGCGACAACTTCAATGATGCGGAGATGCTGAAGACGGTATATTACAGCTATATCGTGGCAAATGCGCAGCCTGGCATGGAGAAGTTTGCAAGATTCCGCGCCCCATCCAATGAGGAACGTGGAGTGCTCCAGGTTATGGAGCAGGTGCTGGCAGCCAACTTGTAGGCGGAGTATAGAAACAGTCATAAATAATGGATAGAAATCAAAGGCTCAGTCTCTTATTAACAGGGGCTGGGTCTTTTAATATATTGATAATGTAAGCAGTGACCACTAAATCTTAATATTAAACGTAATAAGATTGTAAGATGTGGATGTTAGAATAAAATCATCAGATAGAACAGACAAGAAAATGAAAAGGAAGAGGTATCATGAATATATTATCAACCCACAATCTTACAAAGACATACGGAACAGGAGACAATGTCGTGCATGCGCTTACAGATGTGTCACTTGATATTGAAGAGGGAAAATTTGTATCTATCATAGGCAGTTCGGGAAGCGGAAAGTCAACACTTCTAAATCTCTTAGGAGGTCTCGACAGGCCAACATCAGGAGATGTTATACTGGACGGCAAAGCTATTTTTGAAATGGACGATGAGGCACTTACGATATTCAGAAGACGAAAGATAGGATTTGTCTTTCAGAATTACAACCTGGTGCCAATATTAAATGTGTACGAGAATATAGTGCTTCCGATCGAGCTGGATGGAACAAAGATAGACACTGCGTATGTAGATAAAATTATGGATGTGCTCGGCTTATCGGAAAAGAAATTTTCCATGCCGAACCAGCTGTCAGGAGGCCAGCAGCAGAGGGTTGCGATAGCCAGAGCGCTGGCAGCAAAACCTTCTATCATATTGGCTGATGAGCCGACAGGCAATCTGGACAGCAAGACTAGCATGGATGTCATTGCACTGTTAAAGCTGACTGGTAAAGAGTTTGCACAGACGATAGTGATGATCACTCATAATGAAGAGATAGCAACCATGGCAGACCAGATGATACGGATCGAAGATGGCAGAATCTTCTCAGCAGGAGTACCAGATGGGGGTGAGAAGGATGCTTAGAAACAATAACCAGGCGGCGGTGAGCAGGATATATCACCGCATGTTAAAGCAGAACAAAGTGCGAAATGTAATTGTTATTCTGGCGATCGTTCTCACAACATTTATGTTCACGGCTGTATTTACATTGGGATTTTCCATAGCTAAAAATCTTAACCAGATGCAGCTCAGACTTCAGGGGACAAGATCTTCTATATATATGGAGCATCCATCTGAGAATCAGATAACAGATATACAGTCCTGTCCGTCACTTCTTGCGGCGGGAATACAGATCGATGCACAGACGGTAAGCACGGAGTCAGGCAAGTACAGATATCTGCTTCAGTATGATGATGACACGGAATTTAATGAGAATCTGAAACCGGCCATAACCGATATAAATGGCAGTTATCCGAAGGATGAGAATGAGATAATGCTCACAAAGCAGATACTTGACAATATGGGTATCACGTCGCCGAAGGTAGGTCAGAACGTTACTTTGGTGATGGATGGTGAGAGGAAAAATTTTGTGCTCTCAGGCTGGTACACAGGATTTGCCAAGAGCAGCGTATGCCTGGTGTCAAAGAAATATGTGGATTCCCAGGGAATAGATATGCAGAAGGATGGACGTGTCAGTATCTCCGCAAAGGAGGGCAAGGGTGATAAACTCCAAGATGAACTTGAGAAGAATGTTACTTTGAGACAGGACCAGAAGTTTGACGTGAAATATGATGTTCAGTCTGAAAATGGTTCAAACCGTGTTTTTATAGCTATAAGTATAGGCATTATAGCTCTTATGATACTCCTTAGTGGATATCTTCTTATATATAATGTAATGTACATATCTGTTACAAAGGATATAAGATTCTATGGAATGCTGAAGACCATCGGAGCCACGATGTCCCAGATACAGAAGATAGTGAAAAAACAGGCACTATATCTGGCTTGTATAGGAATTCCGATGGGTGTACTCCTTGGAACGGCGGTGTCATTTGGCGTTGTTCCTCTTGCTATGAACATGCTGTCGGTAGACAGGGAAGCTGCACTTTCATCGGCGGTCAGTTTCAATCCGGGAATATATGTATTTTCCGTGGTATTTGCATTTGCAACTGTATTTATAAGTGCAAGGAAACCGGCAAAATATGCCGGGAAGATATCTGCAATCGATGCTATGAAATATGCTGGAAATATATCGGGAACAAGATATAAGTCCACCAGTGGAGGAAGGCCCTGGAAGATGGCATGGAGGAATGTGTTTCGTGAAAAAAAGAGAAGTATACTTGTGTTCGCATCAATATTCATGGGTTCAGTTACATTTCTGTGTGTGAATACATTTATATCATGCATGGATGCGGACAGTTATATAGAGCACTATATTCACAATGATTATGTGCTATATGGCGACGGAGAATCAGATAACTCTAAGCCTCAGGCGACCATGGCAGATATCGCGGATCAGATGCGAAACATTCCGGGTATGGGTACTGTAGAGGTGGACAGAAGCGCAAATGTAAGACTGCCATTTGATGCTGAACTTTATGCACCGTTTATTGAGACCGAGGATGACCCGGAATCTCTTGCGACATTTTATGAGACAACGACCAACAGTGAGGCACAGTATGGGGCACCGCTGATATCGGTCAATTCAGATATGATAAAGCTCTACAACAAAACTGCCAGACAGAAGATTGATATAGATGCATTCGAAAAAGGAGAGGTATGTCTGATAGGTTATGTAGATTCCATATCAGCGTCGGAGCGGATGACGGATAAGACTCTGACACTTGTAAATGACCAGACGGGCAGGAAGAGACAGATCTCAGTCGGTGCAGCCATGATGAGGACAGAGCAGTCAGCAATCACCGCCGGATACTACTGGGTACTTGGTGGAGCTCCGGAGGCGATATTTGTGAGTGATGCGGTAATGGATGATCTGTTTCCGGATGCGGAGATCTCATGCATCATTGCGGATGCGGAGAAAGGAAAAGAAACAGAAGTGACACCATATGTACAGCGCATCGTAAAGGAAAATCCAATCATAGCCGGGAGTGATATCAAGTCGGTGGAGGGCTCGGAATTCAAGAAGTCTATGCTGTCGCTTGAGGTGATAGGTGGTGGAATGTCGATCATATTGATACTTATCGGAGTGGTGAATTATATCAATGTCATGATCACCGGTGTATATACGAGAAAACTGGAACTGGCAGTGCTTGAGAGCGTTGGAATGACAAAGAGGCAGATACGTAATATGCTTATGTACGAAGGCATGTTTTATGGTATTATAACAACAGTACTTATTGTGACGCTTGGAAGCCTTATGATGTATGGAGCTGGCCGGCTAAGTGTGAATATAGCCGATTATGCAGTATTTCATTATCCGTATGTACTTGTTGCCGGAGTCGTTGTTGTGCTGTTTGCTATATGTATTGTGGTTCCGGCGATGGTGTTCAGACTTGTGACAAAAGATACGGTGACAAGCCGGCTGAGAGAAGCATCATAGATATTTGGTAGACCGGGAGTCATGAAAATGATATGGAATCAGCATGTAATTGATAGGAGAAAGTATGAAACGTATTTTGGTCGTGGAGGATGATGTGATCATATGTGGAGGTGTAAAGCTATTCCTTGAAAAGAGGGGATACGAAGTTGAAACTGCGTACTCATGCAAGGAGGCGGATGGCTGTCTGGAACATGGTTTCGATCTGATATTGCTTGACAGAAACCTTCCCGATGGAAAGGGTCTTGACTATTGCAGAGAACTGAGAAAAAGCACAAAGGTCCCGATCATCTTCCTCACGGCAAGAGATACGGAGGCTGATATGATAGAGGGGTTCCGGGCCGGCTGCGATGACTATATAGCGAAGCCGTTTTCCGTGGAACTTCTGTATCAGCGGATAGAGGCAGTCCTTCGAAGAAGTGAAAATGCACTGGATGGGGTAAAGCGCGAACGTTTTCATTATGGGGATATGAGTGTTGACTTTGAGCGGATGCAGGTGTACATATCGGATGAACCGATAAAGCTGTCCGTTACGGAATATAGGATACTGGAACTGCTGATAAAAAATAAGGGGCGTGTTCTCACAAGGGATATGATCATACAGAAGATTTGGGATGACAATGAAAATTATGTGGATGAGAACACGCTGAATGTGCATATCAGAAGACTGCGTCAGAAGATAGAAAAGGATGCCGGCAATCCGGAGTACGTGATCACGGTGTTTGGAATTGGATATACATTTGGCGAGACATAGGCAGGGGTATATAACAGAGATAATATGGATAAATATATTGAAAACTATGGTAAATATACGAAGAGAGTGAGGATGCTGTATGTATGCTCACTTCTTTTGTTTGTGTTTTTAGCAGTATTTGAGTATGTATGTTCAGGAAAAATACTTGCGGCCATAGGTGCACTGGCGTGTGGTGTAGTTGTGTTTGTTGTCATAAGGCTGCTGCAGAAGGCAGATGATGACTTTATTTCGGAGGTCGTGGCAGCTATGTCGGATCTTCTGGACAATCTCTCTGAGCTGAAACGGCAGCAGGTATTTCCGGAAGATGAGGATTCGCTGGTATCAAGGCTGCAGAGCAAGGTTGACAAGATAATCGATGCACTGAAGCTTCAGAATTCCAGAGAGAGGCTGGAGCATGAGAATATTAAGGGGCTGGTATCGGATCTTTCCCATCAACTGAAGACACCGATATCGAACCTGAGGATGTACACGGATTTTCTAAAAAATCCGGATATAAGTGATGATGAGCGTACTCAGTACTTGCAAGTCCTTGAACTGGCGGTGGATCGCTTGTCATTTCTCTCGGAGAGTATGATAAAGGTATCCAGACTGGAAAGCGGACTTATCAATCTCGACGTGAAAAGCCAGAGTATAAATGACACTGTGCTGCAGGCAGTGAAAGATGTATATGTGAGTGCGAAAAATGCCGGTATAACTATCAGATATGATGAACAGGTGAAATGTGATATACAGCATGACAGAAGATGGACTGCGGAAGCGTGTTTCAATCTTTTGGATAATGCGATAAAATACGGAAAAACTGGAAGTGAGATAGTCCTGTCGGTCAGAAAACTAGGGCTCACGGTTGAAATCAGTGTGACAGATGAGAATGAACCAATAGGAGAGGATGAGCGTACACATATATTTGAGAGGTTTTACCGTGGCAGAAATTCCGGTGACAAGGATGGTGTTGGAATAGGCCTTTATCTGTCAAGGGAGATCATAGAAAAGCAGGGCGGAATGTTGAGTGTTATTCCCCAAAAGGACGGTAACAAGTTCGTGATCGTGCTGCAGAGCCGATGAATGGAATAATGGCATGATTATATATAAAGGAGTACATATGATTTACACATACCCGGATTATTATAAGAAATTCAGCTGCATAGCGGACAAATGCCCGGACACATGCTGCGGCAAATGGCAGATAGTGATAGATGACGATTCTCTTGAAAGGTATCAGGAGTACGATGGAGATTACAGACCGGAGCTTCACAGGAAAGTGAACTGGAAAGAGGGCGTTTTCAGGCATGGCAGAAGTGGAAAGTGTGCATTTTTGCGAGATGACATGCTGTGTGATCTGTATATACATATGGGTAAGGAAAGCCTTTGTACCACCTGCAGGGAATATCCGAGACATACGGAAGAATTCGAGAATGTGCGCGAGGTTTCGTTATCACTTTCATGTCCTGAGGTGGCACGTATACTGATGAACATCACGGATAAGGTTACATTTGTGACTGAGGAAGATGACGAGGACGAGATGTTCGATGACTTTGATTATTTCCTTTATTCCAATCTGGAGGATATCCGGGAGGCGATACTGAATGTCATTCAGGACAGAAGTGTGGACATACGGAGCAGAATAGAGCGGGTGATTCAGATCGGTGCGTCGGCTCAGAGACACTATGACGAGGGCGATCTGGTCATGTGGGATGAGTGTGAGGAGCAGGATAAGCCACAGATCCACGGAGACCATGAAGAGTATATGTTACTTCAGAAGCAGGCTATGTTTCTCATTGAAGATCTTGAACTTTTGTATGATGACTGGGAGGATGTGCTCATAGAGTCGCAGGAGCTGCTGTTTGGACAGGGTGAGAAAGTTTTCATGGAGAATAAGAAATGGTTTGAAAAGTGGTGGAGGGACAACTGCGAGGTTACAGGTTGTCATCCTGGACAGGAATCGGATACTGCTGAGAGTGTTGTGACTGAGGACAATGTGATTGTGGGTGGGCTTCACATGACAATGGACATATTCCTTGAACAGATCATAACCTACTTCATCTCAATTTACCTTCTCGGCGCAGTGTACGACGATAATATATCCGGCAAGGTAAACGCGTGCGTCGGACATGCGGTTGAACTCTATATGCTGCTCATGGCGAGATGGCTCAGCAATGGGGGAACTCTGTCGGTGGATGATCTCATAGAGCTCTCTTACAGATATTCCAGGGAGATAGAGCATTCGGACGAGAATCTTGAACAGGTTGAGGTGCTTGACTGGTTTGATCTGTAGTTATATCTTCTCAAGATCCTTATACTGCTCCAGTGCAGGACTCTCGTCGCCGACATACCAGTAGTCGCAGCAATCCCCGCCAAGAGCCTCGATCTGTGTACGGATCAGGCGGGCGTGCATGACCTCCGCAAGGTAGTGGTCAGTCCTGCACAGATAAGGGAGCAGGTCCGCATAGCCGTGCTCCTTTGCATGCTTCGCTATAGGACATCCAATCAGATGGAAGCAGAACCCTTCAGTCCTTCCATCCGGGTTGATCTCAACCTTCCAACTATCCATCCATTCGCCTTTTGCCTGGTGTTCTTTTTGCATCTTGTTGAATTTAACATAAGTCTTTTCAAATAGCTTGTATGGCCAGTTGCTCCTGTTGCCATTCACTATTTTCCCAAGGAATTTCATCTTTTCAGCGGCATCCCGTTTGATGGTGAGAAGAACCTCGCCGTCAAGCCTGTGGCCGCTTGCCTCATAGAATGATACAATGGTAAACCAGTCATACATGTTGGTCGCCATCATGTTCTTGCCGAGATCCGGCATGTCCCTGCGCATAAATTCCCTGTAATATTCATCAGCCCTTTTGAATATACCATCCGCCTCGGACGGAAGATTCTCTTTGCAGTATTTTTTATAGAGCTTTGCATAGCTCGATACTGAATATGCCCGTTTCATCTTATTTACCTCCCATAACCTGATGGCAGCCCATCAGAATCCGCAGTGATGGGGCTGACAGATCCAACCAAACTATTTGGTTAGAGCATACTAACTGAGTAAATTTTATCATATATATGGTGGAAGCACAATTCTTGAATATTATCTATAGCAATAATATAATTTATAAAATGTGATATTAGATCCAAATAGAAATATTATAGAATAATTATCAGACATCTTATGATGATTAATGTTGTTTAGGGATTGATCGACAATGATATAAAGGGGTATGGAGAAGATAGAAAATATGGGAAATATAGAAAATATCCATATTGCTGTATGTGATGATGAAGAGCTGACTCACAGAGAAGTTGAGGAGAAATTAATAGAATATAGGGAATCCAGAAAATGTGTATATAAGCTGTCACATTATGATTCTGCACAGATGCTGCTTAATGAGACAGAAGAGATACATATATTATTATTGGATATAGACATGCCTGTTATGGATGGGATAGAGGCTGCCGCTGCGCTGAAAAAGAGCGGAAGACAATGCAATATTATAATGCTCACGAGTAAAAGGGAGCGTTTTAAAGATGCATTTAAGATAGGTGCGACGAGATTTGTGACAAAACCCATCGAGAAAGATGAGCTGTTTGAGGCGCTGGACAGCGCAGTGGCGTCACTCGCTGGGTATGGCACAGTCACAGTAAAATATAATGGGGAAGATTGCACCGTTCGCCAGAGAGATATCTATATGGTGGAGGCGAAAAGAGATTATGTAAAAATATATCTGAAAGATAAGGTCTGTGAGAGCAATCATTCATTAAAAGATTTGGCGGAAAATCTGGATGATAGATTGTTTATATATGTTCATCGAAGCTACCTTGTGAATATGTTATATGTCAGCGATATAAAGAATGGATATGTGGAATTATCCGGAGGGAAAAAGGTATCTGTAGCAAGGAGAAAAAGTAAAGAAGTACATCAAAAGATCATAGAGTTTGACGTGAACTGCAGATAAGGGGGAGAAGAAAATATGTTGTATGGCATATTATTTTTGCTGATCAATATAGAATATGTATCATTTTACTATGTATTTTGGGGGAAACGGGCCAATATAAAGTATGACTGGAAAATGCTTGTGACTTTGTGCATCAGTGTGCTGTTATTAGTTTTGTCTATAAGAATAGGGAATCTGGACATTCTCTGCGTTCCTGCGATCATAAGTGGCGTGCTGATCAACTCACAAATATATCGTCTAAGAGTATCAGAGACCATAAAGCTGGCGCTTGTAAGTTTCCCATTGCTGTCAATACTTGAAAGCATTTTTGAATTCATATTGATGTATGGCGTTAAGCTGGATCCGGAATATGTAAACATCGTTTATACAGTGGTTGTAGTGGCAATTATATGGATCTATTACTGGACTATAGGAAGAAGAATTGACAAGGATGCGTTTCTTTTGCCCGGAAAAATGAGTCTTGTGGTGGCTGCTGCACTGTTTGCGATAGAGGCTATGATCTCATATTTTACATTTGTTTTGGTGGATGTTTTGCAAATAGATGGAGAAATGATAGGGCTGGGGATTGTTATAGCCGGTGGTGTAGTTATAGTTGTACTGATCCTCCTGATGATATATTACTTTAATGTTCAGAACAAATATCAGATTGAAAATTCAATCTTGGAAAGCTTCAATGAGCAGCAAAGAGAATATTTTGAACAGCTGCTGGAAAAGGAACATAGAACGAGGCAGTTCCGCCATGATATTATTGCAGAATTGATCCAGATGAAGAATTATGAAGACAGGAAAGAATATAAGAAACTGGGCAGTTATCTGGACGAGATGCTGAGTGACATATCATCCATCAGTAAATATGATTATGATGTAGGCAACGAGATAGTCAATACGATACTGAACTATTATTTATTGCCGATCAAGGATAAATGTAAAATTGATGTGAAAGGATATATTTCTGATTCACTGGATATAGCGAGGAGAGATTTGTGTATTCTTGTGTCAAATCTTGTGAAAAATGCGGTGGAGGCGGTTGAGCAAGTGCCGGATAAAGAAAAATACATATTTTTTGAGATAAAGAGCGGAAATATCTTTCTACAGATCAATATGAGAAACACATGTACTGAACACACTGGTATTACAAAGGCTGGAAAAATATATACGACAAAAGGGGATAAGAAAAATCACGGATTGGGGATAAAAAACATAGAAAATACGCTTCGAAGATATGATGGATATGCTGAGTATAAGAAAGAAGATAATTGTTTTGTGTCACAAATTAGAGTAAAAAGTAACCGTTCGTCGAGTATTTAAACCGTTTGCAGAAAAATGCTGGAAATACTGAATTTGCAGGGGTACTCTACCAAACGAAGGACAAACAGAAAATGGAGTTTGCCTTTTAGGGAGGGTAGAGGTGAGTGTGAGTTCTATATGGATTTTTGCGTGGAGATATTTCCACAAAAAGTAAAAGGTAAGTTTTTAAATTTTAAAGACATGTTTACAAAGTGAAAACAATAAAGAACTTGGGGAGGGTCTATAAAAAATACCACTATCTAATAATAGGAGATGTAGGTATAAATGAAAAGGATAATATGTATATTGATGGTTTGCATTATGATTTTGATAAAACCAACCGCAGCAATGGCAGAAACGAATGAAAAAACACAGCAACAAAATTTTTATAAACAGGAATATTTAATAAAACAGTATGTAAGAAATAGTGATGTTCGTTTGATAGAAACTATAGATATAGGTAAGTACAACATGGCAAGAAGTTCTACGCGGGTGAGTGATAAAACGTATAAAGTTTCTTATAAGAAAATTGCTGCTCTTTCAGGGGATGCATCATCAGGTTTAGGACTTGCTTTTTTGATTTTAGAGAAATGTGCTATAACTGTTTCAAATCCGTTAGTAGCAGCGGTAACTATATGTGGTGCAGTGTCATCAGTATTAGGACACACTGCATCTAACAAACATGGTATAACAATTAAAGTGAGGACGAAAAAATATTATAGGACACGTTTAGGTAGAAGCCAGATTTATAAAACGACGCGATACATAGTAAAGGTAGGTAGGTATTGATATGAAGATAGTTCAGATATTAGAGACTATGGTTATAATAGCTTTATTGGTATTGGAGATACTGCATGATTTTAAACTTGTTCCATTTAATATTGGAATAAATGTGGTGTCACTTATTTGTGCAGGATCATTGCTTATTTTATGCATAATATTGGCGGCTAAAAAGAAATCAAGCTTGGGAAGCATATGTCTGGCGTGTATGTTTGTGATCAGATGGGTATGTGAGATGATATATTAAAAAGTAACTGAAGAAAACTATTAAAAGAGGAATACAAAGTCATCCGGATAAAGTCCGGATGACTTTTTGTGTCTGACAGGACATTTACGCAGAATTTACTTTCAGATGGTGTTGACATTTACAGAAATAAGACTAGTATATGTTCGATATGAAGTATGATATGGGAGGATAGATATGGGCAGTTATGTAATATCGGACATCCACGGATGCTATGACGAGCTGATCCGGATGCTTGAGAAGATAAATTTAGAGGACAGTGACACTCTGATATGTGCGGGAGATTATGTAGATAAGGGACCAAAGAACGCCGAGGTACTGAAGTGGATAATGAATGTTCCGCCAAATGTCATTCTGCTACGGGGAAATCATGATGAGGACTTTGCACAGAATATAGAGGCGATGAGGATCATCAGCTACAAAATGGATCTTGACAGGGATAGCCTGCAGAACACGAAAACTTTGTACCAGTCGATGAAAAAGCTTGCGAAAAAAGATGCCAGCGTAAAGTTTGACCGCTGTGAGACGGTATATGAGCTGATAGAAGCCGGATATACTTTCTCGCAGTTATGTGCATGGGCGGACCGGATAAAGAACATGCCGTATCTGTATGAAACGAAAGTGTCTGGCAGAACATGCATAATAGTCCATGCCGGATACATCAGGAGACTTGATACGCCGGAACTTAAGGCCAGGTACAGCTCAAGGGAAGAGTTCTATATGAATGCCAGGGGAGATGGATTTACTGATGGCGGCATCATGCACGGCATGGTTGTGGCGGGGCATACTCCTACGACCAAAGAGGAAGAATTTGCATATAATGATGGACGGGTATTTCGAAGGTATGACAAAGAGCGGGACTTTTTGTTCTATGACATAGACTGTGGATGCTGGATGAGAAACATAGGAATAAAGAACGCAAGACTTGCATGTTTCAGGCTCGAGGATGAAAAGACGTTTTATGTGTGAGGTTGTGAAGTCCTGAATTAGTGGACTTCACAAATTTTTCACAAAATTTATTAGCACTCGGTATTGACGAGTGCTAACAAAAGTGGTATAACATAATCAGTCAAAGGAAAGAGCTTCTAAATAGAAATTAACGATAAGCCTTGAAGCGATCCTTTGAAAAGGAAACGAAATTATTAACATGTATATACCTGATGCGATAAAGGCAGAGGGGATAGATATTGGAAGGAGAGATGACTTATGTTAATGCCTAGTATTATTGGAGATAGCTTTTTAGATGATTTCTTTGGATATCCTGAGAGGACTTATGCAGCACCAAAGCAGACTCAGATGAATGGATTTATGCAGGCTGATGTAGCCGAGAGTGAGGATGCATACACAGTTGAGATGAATCTCCCAGGAGTTAAGAAAGAGAATGTGAAGATAGAGCTCAAGGATGGATACCTGATCGTGAACGCTTCTACAAAGAGTGAGACTACAGAGGAGGATAAGAGGACAAAGTATATCCGCAAGGAGCGTTACAGTGGCTCAGGCAGCAGAACCTTCTATGTTGGCAAGGATCTGACTCAGGAAGATATCAAAGCCAAGTTTGAAGACGGAGTGCTTAAGCTCACAGTTCCAAAGATTGAGAAGAAACCGGAAGAGCCAAAGTCAAAGTATATAACAATTGAATAATATACGATAGACAGATTACTTTCATTTGTATATAAAAGTCCGGCGCAGGAACCTCCCTCCTGTGCCGGATTTTTTGTGGAAACCCCATGGGGACGGAGGTACCTGACCCCTCCGTCCCCATGGAGTACCGGAGGTACCTGACCCCTCCGTCCCCGCGGGGATTGTTGATTGACAACCTTAACTCACAGATTATAATGGGAATAAGCATAATTACAAATAAGACAAGGAGATGTATGACATGAGATACAAGGCAGCGATATTTGATATGGATGGAACAATACTCAATACTCTGGAGGACCTGACAGACAGTACAAACTATGCTCTTGCTCATCATGGATTCCCTGAGAGAACTATAGATGAGGTTAGAAGATTTGTTGGGAATGGCATACGAAAGCTCATTGAGAGAGCTGTGCCGGCGGGAACTGATGTGGCAACGATAGATAAGGTGTTTGATACATTTGCTTCTTATTATAAGGAGCACAGTGCCATCAAGACCAGACCATATGACGGAATACATGATGCCATCGCAAAGCTCAGGGCAGCAGGTGTGAAGACTGCGGTTGTGTCCAACAAGGCGGATTTCGCAGTCCAGGATCTGTGTGTTGACTATTTCCCGGGAATGTTTGATTTCGCACTTGGTGAGAAGTCTGGCATAGCAAAGAAACCGGCACCTGACATGGTGGAGGAGTGCCTCAGAACGCTTGGTCTTGAGAAGAAGGATGTCGTATATATAGGTGACTCTGACGTGGATCTTGCCACAGCAAGAAATTCTGGAACGGATGTCATCATGGTTGGCTGGGGATTCAGAGACGAGGAGTTCATCATGAGCCTTGGAGCACCATTTGTCATTCATGAACCACAGAAGATAGTTGACATAATACTGGGAGAGTAGCGGATGCTGACTTATTCATTTGATGACAGGGGGATGGATTTCCTCTATGAACATTTGTACAAAGAGATAAAAAATGACATATTGATGGGAAATCTTAAAGCCCATGAGAAACTGCCGTCAAAGAGGGCACTTGCAGCTCATCTGAATGTGAGCGTGGTCACTGTGGAGAATGCCTACAGCCAGCTTCTTGCGGAGGGGTATATTTATTCCAAGCCGAAGAGCGGGTTCTATGTGTGTGACGTGAAGGCCGAGGATGCGGATGTTGTGGGAGTGCGCAATGCCTACTATGCCAGTGAATATAAGGGTGGTACAGAAGGTTCCGTAATGAAAGATAATGCAAGGCAGAACATGACCTCAGATGAATCGGACGTTGCATACTTGCGCGGAATACGATCGGAAGACCATGTGACAGAGCATTCTCATGTGATCAGGGATTACGCAGAATCCCCTGGCCAGAACAGGTTCTTTGCCGACTTTGTAAACAATTCCACCCTCAGTGAGAACTTTCCATTTTCGACATGGACGAAGCTCATGAGGGAGACGATGATGGATGATCGGGAAAAGCTTATGAAGAGATCACCGTCTGGTGGTATATTTGAACTCAGAAAGGCCATTGCGGATTATCTCTATCAGTTCAGGGGGATGTCTGTAAGCCCGAACCAGATCATAGTCGGCGCGGGAACGGAATATCTGTATGGTCTTATCATACAGCTTCTCGGCAGGGACAGCGTATACGGTGTGGAGAATCCGGGATATCAGAAGATACAGCACATATACGATGCATATCAAGTGAAATGCTGTTATATAGACATGGATGAGAGCGGTGTCAACATAGATTCGCTAGAGCGGTCCGGGGCTGATGTGGTGCATATATCACCGTCACACCATTTCCCTACGGGAACTGTCACTCCGGCGAGCAGGAGATATGAACTGCTGGGCTGGGCGGCAAAGCAGGAGGGCAGATATATCATAGAGGATGAATATGACAGTGAATTCCGTCTGGTTGGAAATCCAATCCCGGCGCTTCAGAGTATAGACGCATCTGATAAAGTCATTTACATGAATACATTTTCAAAAAGTTTGTCATCAACCATACGAATAAGCTACATGGTATTGCCAATACCGCTCATGGTAAGGTATAATCATGTACTAAGCTTTTATGCGTGTACGGTGTCGAATTTTGATCAGTATACACTCACAAGGTTTATCCAGGAGGGGTATCTGGAAAAGCACATCAACAGGATGAGAAAGTTTTACAGGAACAGCAGGGACAGGATACTCGGTTGTATCAGGAGTCACAGGCTGTATCCACAGGTAACGATAAAGGAAGAGAATGCAGGTCTTCATTTCCTTATGGAGATCGACACGTCATACACGGACAGAGAGATGGTGGACAGGGCTGCCGCGGCAGGAATCAACATATCCAGCCTCAGCCAGTACTGCCACGGAAAAGAGCAGGAGGACAGCCACACACTGGTTATCAATTATTCGGGCATAGAAGAAGACATAATAGAGGAAGCCTGTGACAGACTTCTTGAGAGTGTGGTGTGCTTGACGACATAGCATGCAGACGCCGCGCGGAGCGCATTTCATGCGTTTGCAGGAATTTTTCGTAAGGAGGACAACGGATGAAGATATCATTTGATTCACTTGAGGAGCAGAATATTCAGAACTTTAAGGGCGGCGAAGGCGTATTCAAGCCACGCATGCACGTAGGCAATTACAACAAGATCATGAGGGCAACACTTCCAGCCGGAAGTTCTATAGGACTTCACACACATGACACCAACAGCGAAATCATATTTATCATCTCAGGAGTTGGGACCATGGAGTATGACGATACCATGGAGATACTCAATCCGGGCGACTGCCATTATTGCCCACCGGGACACAGCCATAGTCTGAAGAACAACGGCGATGAGGATCTGGTGTTCTATGCTGTAGTGCCAGAGCACAATTAGAAGAGAATAATATAAGAAAATAAAAAAGAGGTTCTCCCAATCAATGTAACTGGAATATATCTGGAATTCCGGGTGCGCATCAGAATGTGGAGACCTCTTTTTTATTTGTTATCAAGTGATTAACTTGATATATATGCGTTAATTCATGTCACATCTAGAAAAGTTGCAGATAAATGTGGTGTTTCGCGTCAGGCTGTAGCAAAATGGGAGAAAGGTATTAACTTTATAATACTATCACTGGATAGACTGTTTTAATGTAGTTTACATAAATTTTACGTGCCTGCATATTGAAAAATACGATACAAAATGCTACTATAATGGCAAATTTATAATGATGCGACTTAAAGCTGGTAGATACACATATGTGTGTCTGCTGGCTTTTCTTGCTTTTTACATAGATTTTACATTTCGTTTACTGCATGTGGATAGCGGCCATTTCCTTATGTGGATATGCTTGTTTAAGATGAGATTTACATAAGGAGGAAAAAAACACAGTGGACGAAAGAGTTAAGATAGTATTTGGATTGCTGGGAGGACTTGCAATGTTCCTATATGGAATGAACAGCATGAGCGATGCACTCCAGAAGGCAGCAGGAGAAAAGATGAAGAGGATATTGGGATTCCTTACCAAGAATCCTTTGATGGGAGCTTTGGCGGGAGCACTTGTAACCGCAGTTCTCCAGAGCAGTTCGGCGACTACGGTCATGGTCATCGGGTTTGTAAGTGCTGGACTCATGAGTCTGCCACAGGCTATATCAGTAATATTTGGAGCAAATATAGGAACGACTATGACGGCACAGCTTATGGCGTTCAAGATCAGCAATTACATATATCCGATCATATTCATAGGCTTTATTATGAACTTTGTGTTCAAGAAGGAAAAGATCAGAAATGTTGGTATGGTCATATTCTCATTTGGACTTCTCTTTGAAGGTATCGAGGTCATGGGCGGTGTTATGAAACCACTTGCCAGCAGTGCGATATTTGTGGATCTGATGGGCAAGGTGTCAGAGATACCGGTTCTCGGAGTTGTACTTGGTGCAGTTATGACCCTGGTTGTACAGAGTAGTTCGGCGACCATTGCGGTACTTCAGAACTTTGCGTCACAGTCTGGACCTGACGGAATACACAGTGTCATAGGTCTGGCAGGGGCGATACCTATCCTTTTTGGAGATAACATTGGAACAACTATCACAGCACTTCTGGCATCCATAGGACAGTCCAAGAATGCCAAGAGAACAGCAATCGCACACAGTACATTCAATATCACAGGAACCATACTTTTCATGTTCCTTATAAGACCGCTGGCTGCATTTGTGGAGTGGATATCACCAAAGGGGGATGAACTTGACATCATATCAAGGCAGATAGCAAATGCGCATACCACGTTCAATGTCGCATGTACACTTATCTGGCTGCCTCTGATACCTGTTATGGTGAAGATAGTGAAGTTCATCATCAGGGGTGAGGACAAGAAAAATTCAGAGGGCTTTGTAGCCAAGTATCTTGATGATAAAGCTATGTCACAGCCTGCGGCAGCTATCTACATGGCTGCAAAGGAGATATCAAGACTGTCGGCTCATGCGGGCAAGATGATAGAGGCTATGAAAAATGCTATAGAGAAGAGAAATATTACAGATATCCGAGACAAATATGTGGATGAGCATGATAAGGTCAAGGAGCTTCAGGATATAATAGTTGATTTCATCACAAAGCTGATATCAAGCGGTAACCTTACTGAGAAACAGGCAGAGCAGGCGGCAGGACTCATGGTAGTCAGCAACAATATAGAGCGTATAGCAGACAGGTGCGATGAGGTGGATGGTCTGTATAAAAAGATCCTGGACAATGGACAACTGCTGTCGGATGCTGCGATAGCTGACCTGACAGCATGTATGGATATGACAGAGAAACTTTTCAGTGAGTCAATGAATGCGATAATTACGGGAGACAGCGAAACTCCTGACAAGGTTGCTGCAGACAAGAAGAAGATAAGAAAGCTCCAGAGACAGGCAGGTAAGGCTCATCTCGCAAGAGTCAAGAAAAACACCTGCGTGAGAAGCCTGACAGCGGATTATTCAGCACTGCTTTACAGCATGGACCGTATGGCGGACAACTGTATATCCATTGCGGAAGAGGCAATCGACGATTTCACATTTGACAAACTTGATATAGAGAATATGGATAGTGACAGTGGAGCTCTTGAGAAGGCAGGTGCTCAGGCATGACAAAATACAAATGTGAAAGAACGTATATTGACAGGCATATAGACAGAAACTGCAAAAGAGCTGGATACTGGAAAATGGTGGGCAGATTTCTTACAATGGCTGCACTGGGTTCTCTGCTGCTTACAGGATGTGGCACCAAAGTGGACGTTCCGGATATGTCATCCATGGGTACAATAAACGTGGTTTCCAGAGAGGAAGGTTCCGGTACTAAGACGGAATTTGATAATCTTGTAGACACCGATGCTACGGGAACAAACACTGTTGCAGATTCCACAGATAAGGTCATATCGGAAGTTGCTTCTGACAAAAATGCGATAGGTTATATAGCTTACAGTGCGGAAAATAACAGTGGTGTAAAGGTGCTGGATGTCGATGGGACAGCTCCGGATGCGGCATCCATAGAAAAGGATAAATATCCCCTGTGCAGGGATTATATATTGGTGTACAATGGAGAGCTGTCGGCCGTGGCACAGGACTTTATGGCTTATGTGAAGTCAGCGGGGCAGGCAGTGGTTGCAGACTACTGTGTTCCAGTAAAGAAAAGCGAGACATTTCTGTCAGACAAGTCTGGTGGTACGGTGGAGATACATGGTTCCACATCGGCAGCTCCGATCGTATCTAAGCTGGCAGAGGAATACATGAAGATCAATCCGGCAGCGAAGATTTTGGTCACAGAGTCGGATTCGACACAGGGACTCAATGATGCGCTTCAGGGCAGATGTGACCTTGGAATGTCATCCAGAAGCCTTCAGCCGTACGAGAGCGAGCTGCTCACGTCATATGTATTTGGACGTGATGCGATTGCTGTGATCGTAAACAGTGAGAATACGCTATCTGACATATCGGTGGATATGCTGAAGAAGATATATGATAAGAAGTATACTGCCTGGAGCGATTTGAGATGATTACCACAATAAGGAACAGCAACTCACATGGGTGCATATAATGAGTCTGCTCCTATGATGAGAGGGATAGTCATATGGCTATCCGTCTTGTTGTGTATGTATAGAATAAATGTGTATGTATAGAATAAAACAGATAGAAAGAGGACAGGCAATTGGTAAACTGGCTGATCAGACTGATAAGAAAAATAAAGAACAGAAAAGGAGAATATGAAGAAATGGCACAGGATACAAATATAAGTACAATAAAGGGCGTATACGTCAACAGAGAGATTTCATGGCTCAAGTTTAATGAGCGTGTGCTGGAGGAGGCACAGAATGAGAATTCACCGCTTTGCGAGAAATTGTCATTTCTGGCAATATATCAGTCAAATCTTGATGAATTCTTCATGGTGAGAGTTGGTTCTCTGGAGGATCAGAAACTTTTGACCGGAGATCAGAGGGAGAACAAGACAAAGCTCAGCCCACAGGAACAGATTGATGCGATCCTTGAGAATGTCACAAAGCTCAATGCGATCAAAGACAACATATATGAGAATCTCATGAAAGATGTTGAGCCGGAGGGCTTTAGACTGGTACGATATGCAGACCTGTCAAAGGCTGACGCAAAGTATCTTGACAGTTATTTTGCGCAGGAGATACTTCCGCTGCTCTCAGTGATGATCGTTGGAAGAAAACAGCCGTTCCCATTCCTCAAGAACAGAGAGATATATGCCCTTGCCATACTTGAAAGAAAGGGCAAGAAGAAACTCGGCATCATACCTTGTGAGAGTGGCATGCTTCCAAGGCTTGTGGCACTTCCAGGCGTGCCGGGAACCTATATACTTTTGGAGGAACTTATCCTTCACTATGCTCCAGGGCTTTTCAAGGGCTATAAGGTTCAGGAGAAGACCCTCATGAGGATTACCAGAAATGCAGATATTGATGTGAGCAAGGTGTATGATGAGGATCTCAACTACAGAGATCAGATGGAACAGGTGGTTAAGCTCAGAAAGAAACTTGCTCCGGTCAGAATAGAATTTACAAGAGATATATCTCAGAAGATGGTTGGGGAGGTGTGCGATTACTGCGAGCTTGACGAGAAACATGTATTTTATTCAAAATCCCCGCTGGATCTGTCGTTTGTATTCCAGATACAGGATAAGCTCAGGGACAGACAGGAGCTGTTCTTTGAGAAGAGAGTGTCACAGCAGTCGCCGGATCTTGATGTGATGAAACCGCTCATACCTCAGATACTCGAAAAGGATGTACTCTTATCATATCCGTATGAGAGCATCAGACCGTTCCTGAATCTTCTTCAAGAGGCAGCAAGAGATCCGAAGGTAAATGCAATCAGGATGACACTTTACCGTCTGGCAAAGAACTCCAAGGTGGTGGAGGCACTTGTTGAAGCTGCTGAGAATGGTAAGCAGGTTGAGGTACTTGTGGAACTCAAGGCAAGATTTGATGAGGAAAATAATATAGAGTGGAGCCGTACCCTTGAGGACGCGGGCTGCCATGTTGTGTATGGCGTTGACGGTCTCAAGGTTCATTCAAAGCTCTGCCTTATAACCAGAAAGGATGGAGGCAGGATCCAGTACATAACACAGATAGGAACGGGAAATTACAATGAGAAGACATCGAGACTCTACACAGATCTGTCACTTATGACTGCAAATGAGGCTATTGGTAAGGATGCTATGAAAGTGTTTCAGTCAATCCTCATTGGCAATACAGTCAGCCATGCTGATCACTTGCTTGTGGCTCCTGAATGCCTGCAGGCTCCGGTTCTCAAGATGATAGATGATGAGATTGCCATAGCAAAGGACGGTCAGCCTGCTTATATCGGAGTTAAGATCAATTCTCTCACTGACAAAAAGATCATCGACAAGCTGGTTGATGCATCAAAGGCGGGAGTGAAGGTTGAACTTATAGTCAGAGGAATATGCTGTCTGCTGGCAGGGATCCCCGGCGAGACGGAGAACATACATATAAGAAGTATTGTCGGACGCTTCCTTGAGCACTCAAGAATATATATGTTCGGAACACCTGACAGAGACAAGATATATATAGCTTCGGCGGATTTTATGACGCGTAACACTCTCCGCCGTGTGGAGGTTGCTACACCTATATATGATGATAAGATCAAGCAGCGTATCAGAGATATGTTTGGACTTATGATGAAGGATAACATGCAGGCTCGCATACAGCAGCCTGACGGCACCTACTTGAAACAGAACCGTGATGTAGAGAAGATAAACTCACAGGAACAGCAGTATGCAGATGCCTATGAGAGGGCACGTTAGTAGGCGCATTGCATAGTGAGACTGCGAAAAAGTAGCAAAGGCATTTGCTTTCAGCGGTCAGATATGTTAGAATCTGTAAAAATCAAAGATAAAAATAACGTGCAGATTACGGACCGAAAAGGATAACGACTGTGCATGCTTTGGCATGCCGGCTGTTATCCTTTTTGTGTTTTATAGTGATTGCGGATAAGGAGAAGTGAATGTATCTGATGATAGACAATTTTGATTCGTTTGTGTATAACCTGAAGGCGTATTTCGAAGAGATGGGAAGATGTGTGACCGTAAAAAGGTGCGATCGGATATCTCTGCATGATGTGGAAGATCTGGAGCCGGAGGGCATAATACTTTCACCGGGACCTGGGCGGCCATGGGAGGCAAAAATGTGTGTGGATGTTGTGAACATGTATAAGGGAAAGATTCCGATACTTGGAGTCTGCCTTGGACATCAGATACTTGGGTATTGTGCGGGCGCCATTGTTGAAAAAGGAAAGATGCCAATGCATGGAAAGGTGACAGAGATACATACCTGTGGAACAGGTCTGTTCGCGCGGCTGCCGGAAAGCTTTAATGTCACAAGGTACCACTCATTGGTAATAAATGGCAGTAGTCTGCCGGATGATTACCAGGTGGATGCTGTATCCGAGGATGGTGCAGTTATGGGAATATCACACAGAAGGCTGCCGTTGTACGGGGTGCAGTTTCACCCGGAAGCGGTACTTACGGAGTATGGTCATGATATATTGTATAATTTTTGTATAGCGGCGGAGAAGTTTAATTGCAGATAAGGAGTCATATATGAGAAATATGAGGCGAGTGCTAAAAAAACTTGACAGATATGTGTGTGCAGCTGATGTTTTTGAAATATATGAGGATGAGACAGGAATAGCATTTCTTGACTCATCCCTTGTGAATAATCTGGGACACTATTCGATCATCGGGAGATGCCCGTATCTCAGGCTTGTTAAGAATGGGGATGCATTTGAGGTTAATGGAGATTCTGAAAAGGATATAACATTTGAAGAATATATGAGACAGTATCTTGTACAGCATATGGATAAGAGTTCGGAGGATTTGCCGATCGTATCAGGAGCGATAGGGTATGTATCCTACGATTATGGAATGGATAGGATGGGGCTTGATTCCATCAATGAAGATCTTGTGTCTGTTCCAGAGGCAGTCATGACATTCTATGACTGTTTTGTTGTTGAAGATTGCTTAAAAAAAGAGACATATCTTGTGGCAAATGGGATGACAGGTGATGCACAGTCAAATATTGATGTAATGGAGAATGATATAGAGAAGTATTGCAGCAGGGATGATCGCGAAAGTGGGAATATAATTGACAGGACAAGTGAAGATGTACAAAAGAGGAAGAAGTATAACTTGAATGTGTACGAAGAATGCAGCAGAGAAGAGTATGAGGACTCTATAAGAAGGCTGAAGGATTATATAACAGAGGGGGATGTATATGTTGCAAATATGACAAGGCATATAGTTGTCGACAGCGAAAAAAAGCCTCTGGACGTGTTCCGCGATCTGCGAGTTAGCAATCCATCGCCATTTGGTGGATATCTTGATCTGGGAGATTATCAGATAGTGAGCGCATCTCCTGAACGGTTCATGCAGATAAAGGATCGTCGTGTGTACACCCGGCCGATAAAGGGAACGAGGAGACGAGGAGAGACTGACAGGGAGGATGAGGTGCTCAGGAGGGAGCTTGAGAAATCACAGAAGGAAAAGAGTGAACTTCTGATGATTGTAGATCTTGAGAGGAATGACCTGAATCGTGTGTGCAGACCGGGAAGCGTAAAAGTGACTGAACTGTTTTCGATAGAAGAATATGCGACTGTTTTTCATCAGGTGGCAAATGTTGAAGGTATGCTGCAGGATGGCGAAGATGTGATGTCTCTTCTTACTGCGGCATTTCCGGGTGGTTCTGTTACGGGGGCGCCGAAACGCAGGGCTATGGAGATTACAGATGAACTTGAATGCGGGAAAAGAAATATTTACACCGGCTCTATTGGTTATATTACATTGGATGGAAAATGTGATTTTAATATAGTGATAAGAACTGTATTGTACAGAAATGGCAGGTATTATCTTGGCGTTGGAGGCGGTATTACTGCCGATTCAGATCCTGGTGCAGAGTATGAAGAGACACGGGATAAAGCAAAAGCAATACTCAGTGCATTGCAGTAGCATTTGAAAATGATGAAAATGGGAGAAATGTAAAATGAATGTAAAAATGGATGATTGCTTTCAATTTGGTCTTGGAGCATTTGAAACTATAAGTGTGGTTGACGGCAGGCTGATATTTCTTGACAGGCATCTGAGACGCCTGGAAGATGCTGCAAGATTCCTGGATCTTGGCATGCCAGCAGAACGGGGCATAGACAGGATAGCTGTGCTGGAATATCTGAGAAAGTGGATGAGTGAACATGATTACAGAGATCAATCAGGTCATATGAGGCGATGTGCGTTAAAGATCATGCTGACTCAGGAAAATGTGGTTTTTTCAATGAGAGATAATCCTTACACCCTGGATATATACGAACGGGGGTTTGCAATGGACATAAGTAATGTTAGAAGAAATGAGACGTCGCCGTTCGTATATCATAAAACCATGAATTACGGAGACTGCATTCTTGAAAAAAGGCGGTCTGGCAAAGCTGGAATGGATGAACGGATCTTCCTGAATACAAAGGGACAGATATGCGAGGGTACGGTGAGCAATATATTTTTTGTGAGAGATGGCAGGATATACACACCCGCGATAGACTCAGGTCTTCTGCCTGGAACAGTAAGGGGGTATATCTGTGAATCAGAGGCGGTCACGCAGACGGTGATATTCCCTGATGAACTGTCATCATATCAGGAATGCTTTGTGACCAATTCCTTGATGGGGGTCATGCCGGTGAAACTACTTGGAAATATCAGCTTTGAGGAGAGGAGTGTCACTGCCAGGATGATGAGAAAATATCATGATTTTTCAGCTTCATGCCGGTAAAATGCCTTTTTGTATCATTGTGGTCCGGGTTCGGCCACTTCAGATATGGTAAGAGTGTCACCGGATATGTTAAACCTTATATCATACCCGCCGTACAGCATCCCGTACCGTCTATTCGGTTCATCCTGATAGCCCGGCCTTGGATCCTGCGCAAGTATCTCTTTCAGGGCCTCGATCTGTGTACTTGAAAATATAGTTTCAAGTTTGACGGCGATATCGTCAGAGAAACGTACTGACAGCTCCGGAATATCAAGGGAGTCTGTCCATCCCCCGGTCGCCTCCGGGTGGCTGTCTGTGTATGGCAGATAAGGCTTGATGTCGTACACCGGTGTACCATCCAGTATATCGGCTCCTGACACCACAAGCCCGTGTACACAGCCAGTTTCTTCATTATATATAATGTCCAGAAGCTTTACCGACGACAGTCCGATGTTGTTCGGTCTGAAAGGTGATCTGGTGGCAAAAACCCCCATCCGCTGGTTACCGCCCAGCTTTGGGGGTTTTACTGTTGCGGTAAAACCGTTCTTATGAGCTTTGGAGAAGTCCCACAGCAGCCATATGTGGGAGAATCCGTCAAGCCCTCTGAAAGCCTCTGCCTGATTGTACGGTGGAAGCATCTCTATAAAAGCGGTGGCGCAGTCTGTCAGACCGCTTTGCCTTGGAATGCCGAACTTTTCTTTATAGTCACATCTCACATATCCTATTACTTCTAAACTGGTATTTGTCATGTATATTTATCCCACTTTCTGGTTGTAATTTATAAGTTATGGCAGATTATTTGCTGTACATTCAGCATGCATTGATTAACGCCGACTTTACATTCAATTTACATTGCGCTGGTTATGTATTTTACTTGTGCCATTTATCATAGTGCAAAGAAAAGAACGAAAGGCGCGCGAGTTCTTTTCCGGGAAATAAGCAAAGAATGATATGTCCCAATAATACAATATTTGCAAAGACCGGTTCAAGAGATAACCGGCACATGTAATAAGTTTTCGTAGAAAACTTGTTATGCAGCATCAGCCATACCATAAAGCGATTTTGCATGGCTGATGTTCCAAGAAAGAATATGGACAAAGTAAGGAGAAAAAGAAAATGGTTAAATTAAAGAAAGTATTGGCAGTAACACTTGGAGCAGCACTTATGATAGGAAGTCTTGCTGGATGTGGAAATAATTCATCAAAGAGCGCAGACGGCGGATTCGATGCAACACAGGATATATCAGTAGTATCAAGAGAGGAAGGCTCAGGAACAAGAGGAGCATTCGTGGAGCTCACAGGAGTTGAGGAGAAGGACGCAGATGGCAATAAGGTCGATAACACAACAACAAATGCCATCACATGTAACAGCACAGAAGTCGTGCTCACAACAGTGGCAGGAGATGATTATGCGATCGGTTACATCTCACTCGGAGCACTCAACGATACAGTAAAGGCACTCAAGATCGGTGGAGTTGAGGCAAGTGAGGAGAACATCAACAATGGTTCATACACACTTTCAAGACCTTTCAACATCGTTACAAAGGATGGCATCAGCGATGTTGCACAGGATTTCATCAATTACATCATGAGCGAGGATGGACAGAAGATCATCTCAGCAAATAAGTACATTGAGGTTGCGAACAGCGGAGCATTTACTTCAACAAATCCAAAGGGTAAGATTGTTGTTGCAGGTTCATCTTCAGTAACACCTGTTATGGAAAAGCTTATCGAGGCATACAAGGCGATCAACACAAATGCTGACATCGAGCTTCAGGAGAGCGATTCAACAACAGGTATCACATCAACATCAGATGGAACATGCGACATAGGTATGGCATCACGTGAGCTTAAGGACACAGAGACATCACTTGGACTTAAGGCAACAGTAATAGCAATGGACGGAATTGCAGTTATAGTAAATAACAACAATCCTGCTGATGACTACACAGTAGATCAGGTCAAGAACATATTCACAGGTTCAGCAGCAAAGTGGGAGGACGTAAAGTAATCAGCTTATGCATAAACTTAAAGAAACAATTATGCATGTAGTATTCCTGATAGCGGCACTGGTATCCATCGCAGCAGTAGCACTCATATGTGTGTTCCTGTTTGTGAATGGAATACCGGCCATCAAGGAGATTGGTTTCGGAGACTTCACCCTGGGTGAGGTTTGGAAACCGACAAATGGATACTACGGCATTCTTCCTTTTATATTAGGAAGCATATATGTGACAGCCGGAGCGCTGATAATAGGAGTTCCGATAGGACTTCTCACGGCGATATATCTGGCAAAGTTTTGTCCCGACAGATTATATAAAGTTATAAAGCCATTTATCAATCTGATGGCTGGAATACCTTCGGTGGTATATGGATTCTTTGGAATGTGTGTGCTTGTACCGATGGTGAGAAGCATATTTGGAGTAAATGGAAATACGATGCTCACGGCATCAGTACTTCTTGGAATGATGATACTTCCAACTATCATCAGTGTATCAGAGACTTCAATAAGAGCGGTACCTGACAAGTATTATCAGGGAGCTTTGGCACTTGGAGCAACACATGAGAGAAGCGTGTTCAAGACTGTTGTCCCTGCAGCAAAGTCAGGAGTTATGGCAGCGATTATCCTGGGTGTTGGCCGTGCAGTTGGAGAGACTATGGCGGTTATCATGGTGGCTGGAAATCAGGTTCATATGCCTGACGGAATACTGAGAGGTGTCAGAACACTCACCACAAATATAGTAATGGAGATGGGATATGCGACGGATCTGCACAGACAGGCTCTGATAGCAACGGGCGTTGTACTGTTCGTATTCATACTCATTATCAACCTCCTGTTCTCCATCATAAAGAGAAAGACGGTGGCATAGATGGCAGAGAGAGTAGAAGGAATAAAGACAGTTGTCGCATGTGGCGATGACAGAACAAAAAATACAATAATCAGCACGAAAAAGACGGCACCTGAGGATGATCCTTCATCCATAGTTGATGTGGACAGCATAGAGGCTATAAACAAGAGAACATGGTCTGAGAAATGGGCTGAGTACAGAAAGAAACCGGGATCATTCATAATGTTTATCCTTGTACATCTGGCAACACTCATAACTGTGCTTTCTATAGGATTTCTGCTGGTGTATGTACTGGTAAAGGGAGTCCCTAATCTTAATGCAGACATATTCAGCTGGGAATATACATCGGACAACTGTTCGCTGGTGCCAGCACTTATAAATACGGTTTACATGACGCTGCTGTCCCTCCTGATAGCAGGTCCGATAGGAATATTTGCAGCAATATATCTTGTCGAATATGCAAAGACTGGCAATAAGCTGGTGGGGGTTGTGAGGATCACAGCGGAGACACTTACAGGAATACCGTCCATAGTATATGGACTTTTTGGAATGTTGTTTTTCACAAATGCGTGTGGACTTAGATTGTCACTCATATCAGGTGCGCTCACCCTGGCGATAATGGTTCTTCCAGTCATAATGAGGACCACAGAGGAGGCACTTATGGCAGTGCCTAAGTCTTATAGAGAAGGAAGTTTTGGACTGGGAGCCGGAAAGCTCAGAACAGTATTCAAAGTAGTGCTTCCTAGTGCCGTTCCGGGAATCCTGTCAGGAATCATACTTGCGACAGGACGTATCGTGGGAGAAACTGCAGCACTCATATACACAGCAGGATCGGTTGCAAAGATGGCAACAAAGCTTACCGATTCAACAAGAACTTTGGCAGTTCATATGTACCTTCTGTCCAAAGAAGGACTTCACACTGATCAAGGTTATGCGACAGCGGTTGTACTTCTGGTACTCGTGGTGCTTATCAACTTTGCATCAGACAAGATTGCAGGCAAGGTTGCTGCAGATAAAGCCAATTAGCATGTGTCAGGGCTTTGGAATCAGAGCTTTGGTATGTGTTTCCAATATCCGGCAGAAGCATATACGCTTCTGCAACTAAAGAAGAAAATTATGAGTACGAAAAAGATAGCGCAATGCTTTGTTTCGTGCTTGATGTTAAGAATGGAGAAAAATAGATGAATAATAACGTTAAGTTCAGCGTTAAAGATCTGAACCTCTATTACGGAAAGTTCCATGCCCTAAAAGGGATAGATATGGACATTCCGGCAAATGAGGTTACAGCATTTATCGGACCATCAGGTTGTGGTAAATCAACATTTCTCAAGTCGCTCAACAGAATGAATGATCTGGTAGAGGGATGCAAGATAACAGGTGATGTAAGACTTGATGGCGAGGATATATACAGTGGCATGGACATCAACCTTCTCAGAAAGAGAGTTGGGATGGTGTTCCAGCAGCCAAATCCATTTCCGATGAGTGTATACGACAATATAGCATATGGACCGAGAACTCATGGTATCAGAAACCATACAAAGCTTGATGAGATAGTTGAAAAGTCACTCAAACAGGCAGCGATATGGGATGAGCTTAAGGACAGACTGAAGAAATCAGCCCTTGGACTTTCTGGTGGCCAGCAACAGAGACTTTGTATAGCGAGGGCGCTGGCGGTGGAGCCTGACGTACTTCTCATGGATGAGCCGACATCGGCACTTGATCCTATATCGACATCCAAGATAGAGGATCTGGTCCTTGAACTGAAGGAGAATTACACCATCATAATGGTTACTCACAATATGCAGCAGGCTACCAGAGTTGCCGACAATACTGCATTCTTCCTCTTAGGAGAGGTTGTCGAGTATGCGGAGACAGAGAAGATGTTCAGCAAGCCGTCGGATAAGCGTACAGAGGATTACATAACTGGTAGATTTGGTTAAAGGAGATTGAGACAAGATGAGAGACAAATATGAGATGCAGCTTAGAAAGCTCCATGCAGAGATGATAGAGATGGGAACTATGATCGAGCAGGCGATAGAGACAGCAATTAAGGCTCTCGTAGCTCAGGACACAGAGCTTGCAAAGAAAGCAATCGAGGCGGATGACGCCATAGACCATCAGGAGAGAGAGATTGAGAATCTGTGCCTCAAATTGTTCCTAACCCAGCAGCCAGTTGCGGGTGATATGAGAAATATATCAGCTGCACTTAAGATGGTCACGGATATGGAGAGGATAGGAGACCACGCTTCGGACATATCTGAGCTCACACTCTGCATGGCAGGGACTCCGTATATCAAGAAGCTTGAGCATGTCCAGCAGATGGCAAAGGAGACGATCGTCATGCTGGTGTCAAGCATAGAGGCGTATGTGAATGCTGACGAGAAGAAGGCAAAAAGTGTAATTGCACACGACGATATAGTTGATGATCTTTTCGATACGATCAAGAATGAATTGATCGCTATGATACACGATAATCCTGATGATGGGGAGCAGGCATGTGACCTTCTTATGGTTGCAAAATATCTTGAGAGAATAGGAGATCATGCGACTAATATATCAGAATGGGTGCTCTTCTCCATAATGGGAGAACATGTAGACTGATGATTGAGTCATGGACGAAAAGAGGTGATTTCTATGAAGTGGGTATGTACAAAAGTAAATGAAATGTCACATAGAACTGGTATAGGCAATATAAAGCTTTTCATAGCGATCAGTATGGTGGTATGCGGATTTGCAGGATGTGTTGCAGCATTGTTGCTCCACATGATTCCTGAGCTGGGAACGGTTTCCGTTGCTAAGCTGATATTTATATGCGGCGGTTATGGTATGTTCCTGGTTGGAATGATTGGAAGTGCTGTATATCTGCTCATAAATGAGCCTCTCGGAAGCAAATAAACAGATGAAAACAGAAAAAAGGTCTATGTGATACCACAAAACTGTGCCAAATATTTTGCAGGATTTTACATAGATTTTAAATTTACACAGATTTTACATACACATATCTCACATTTTACATGTCCCTTTTACAATGGATTCTGGTAAAAACAGACGCTGTAAAAGGGATGTTGTGTATACAAGCCCTTATACAGGAGTGCTCCGCCGGAGAGAAGTGCGGAAATGTTATAAGGAGACAAGAGATATGGATATTTTTAATGTGTTATCCCTTTTGGGCGGACTCGCCATGTTCCTTTACGGAATGAATGTAATGGGAGACGGGCTTGCCAAAACGGCGGGCGGTAAGCTGGAGAAGATACTGGAGAAGCTAACCTCGACACCTATAAGAGGAGTTCTGCTGGGCGCTGCGGTGACAGGCGTTATTCAGTCGTCATCAGCGACAACGGTCATGGTGGTCGGACTTGTCAATTCCGGTATCATGAAACTTAGACAGGCTGTGGGCATCATCATGGGTGCAAATATAGGAACCACAGTAACATCATGGATACTTAGTCTTACAGGAATACAGAGCGACAATATATTTATTAATATGTTGAAACCCTCATCTTTTTCACCTATACTCGCAGTAATAGGTATAATATTCCTCATGTTTACAAAGTCGGAGAAGAAGCATGATATCGGTGCTATACTCCTTGGATTTACGGTGCTCATGTTTGGTATGGAGATGATGAGCGGAGCAGTGGAGCCACTCAAGGAGGTGCCGGAGTTTACAAGCATACTCACAATGTTCTCCAATCCGTTTCTGGGAATGCTTGTCGGAATGCTCGTAACAGCCGTGATCCAGAGTTCATCGGCATCTGTCGGTATACTTCAGGCATTATGTGCGACCGGAGCGGTGTCATTTAGTACAGCTATTCCTATAATCATGGGACAGAATATAGGAACATGTGTGACGGCGCTCATATCATGTATAGGAACCAAGAAAAATGCCAAGAGAGCGGCATTTGTACATCTATATTTTAATATCATTGGTACGTTCGTGTTCATGGTCGTGTTCTATACCGTAAATTCATTTGTCCATTTCCAGTTCCTGAATGATTCGGCAAATGCTGCTGGCATAGCGGTGGTACACAGTGTATTCAATATAGCAGCAACACTTCTTCTTCTGCCATTTTCGGGTGGACTTGAGAAGCTTGCCACACTCACAGTCAGAGATAAGGAAGAGACAGAGAACAATACACCGGCCGAGCTGGAGATGCTCAAGCGTCTGGATGTCAGGTTCCTTGAGAAACCTGCATTTGCGGTTGGACACTGCATAGAGGTAGTGAAATATATGGCTCAGCTTTCTAAGAATAGTATTGATATGGCACTGTCCCTGGTGGATAATTATGATGAGACGGTCAGAGATAAGGTTGAAGATCTTGAGGGGATCATAGATACCTACGAGGATGAGGTTGGATCATACATGGTAAAACTCAGTAGCAAGGAACTTTCCCACGAGGACAGCCAGAAGGTATCGATCGGACTCCACGTTATAGGTGATCTTGAGAGAATGTCTGATCATGCCATAACCATAGCTGATATATGTAGGAGGATGAACGAGACCGGGGCAGTGTTCTCGGAAAGGGCGAAGGCAGAGCTGAGCGTGTATAAGGATGCGGTACAAAACATTGTTGAGATGACAGTTGATGCCTATGAAAAGGAAGATCTTCAGGAGGCTTCACATGTGGAACCGCTCGAGGAGGCAATCAATGAACTCAACAGTGCAGTCAAGAAACAGCACATCAAGAGGCTTCAGAAGGGCAAGTGTACTATAGAGCTTGGAATATCCCTGGAGAACCTTATCAACAACTACGAGAGAGTTGCGGATCATTGTTCAAATGTGGCGGTCGCTATGCTTCAGCTTAAGTCAGACAACTTCGATACGCACGAGTATCTCGACAATATGAAGAAGGATTCCAACATAGATTTCCAAAGCATGTACACATATTACAGGGAAATGTATAAATTGAAATAAAAATAATAGATGGCAATAGACGATCGTTCCGTAGCGTAGCCGCGGGGAAGGAGAATGGAAAATGGCGGTACACATTTATATAGTAGAAGATGATAAGAATATAAGAGAGATAGAGATGTTCGCACTCAAGAACAGTGGGTATGCGGTGGAGGAGTTTGAAAATGCTAAATCATTCTTTTCCAAAACTGCCGAGAAGGTTCCTGATCTAGTGCTTCTTGACATAATGCTCCCGGATATGGATGGACTGGAGATAGTGAAGAAGCTCAGAAGCAGACCCGACACTGTCAGGATCCCGATTATTCTCGTGACGGCTAAGACCACTGAACTTGACAAGGTTAAGGGACTTGATATAGGTGCGGATGATTATCTCACAAAGCCTTTTGGCGTTATGGAGCTTATCTCAAGGGTAAAGGCACTTTTGAGACGAAGCAGGGCGCTGCAGGATGATAAACAGCTTGTCATCGGGGATATTACACTGGATTCAGAGCGGCGGGAGGTTCATGTTGGAGGAGAACTCTGTGAGCTTACATTCAAGGAATTTGAGCTTCTGAAGCTTCTGATGGTGAACGCGGGAATTGTGCTTCACAGGGATACTATCATGTCGGACGTGTGGGGAACGGATTACGAGGGTGAGTCTAGAACCCTTGACATGCATATCAAAACGCTTAGACAGAAGCTGGGTGAAGCTGGCAACATGATAAAGACTGTGAGAAATGTCGGATATAAGATGGAGTAGGCTGATATGGGAAAAAACAGTGACACCAGACTTAAAAAGGTTATTAATCTTGAATTTATCACATTGACTCTTGTGGCGATTGCAGTGACCATGGTTTTGTCCACCTTCATATTTTATGAGGTATACAAGGCAGAGATCATAAGAGATTTGAAGGGATATGCGGAAGTTCTTAAGAATACTGGAGATTTCGATGGGGATGATACCAGTGTGTACGCCAGCGTGGATACAGATGATCTTAGACTGACGCTTGTGGCACCGGATGGAAGCGTTATATATGATAATCAGGCAGATGAGACCTCGATGCAGAATCACTTTGATAGGCCGGAGATAGCGGAGGCGTTTGAGAAAGGTGACGGACAGGTTATAAGAAGGTCAGCGACACTCAACAAGAGTACGTACTATTATGCCATATTGTTGAAGTCGGGAAGGGTACTCAGGATAGCGAGGGAATCCAACAATGTCATCAGCATGTTTCTTGCGGCTGTGCCGGTCATGCTTCTGGTGATGGCGCTTCTGGTTGTAGTTACTATCATTGTCACACACTACCTTACAAGAAATATATTAAAACCAATCGAACAGATGGCGAACCGATTGGATGACGACACGCATATAGTGGCATATAGGGAGATGCGGCCGTTTATCGACATGATACAGAAACAGCATGCGGATATCGTAAAGAGCTCTCAGATGAGGCAGGAGTTTACGGCAAATGTGTCGCATGAGCTGAAGACACCGCTCACGTCCATATCAGGTTACTCAGAACTCATAGAGACGGGCATGGCAACCGAGGCAGATGTGCATCATTTTGCAACAGAGATACACAAGAATTCTAATCGACTGCTGACGCTTATCAATGACATAATAAGACTGTCCGAGCTGGACGTGTCAGAGGATACGCCGGCCATGGAGAAGGTGGATCTGGCAGTCATAGCCAGAACAGCCACGGACATGCTGGCGATAAATGCCGAGAAGAACAATGTGACTTTAAGTTACAGCGGCAGCCATGAATATATATATGCCAACAAGATGATGATGGAGGAGCTGGTGTACAACCTCACCGACAATGCCATCAGGTACAATAATAAGAATGGAAGTGTGGATGTGTCCGTGAATTCCGATGGGGACAAAGTCACACTGAGAGTTAAGGATACAGGAATAGGTATTCCTGCTGAACATCAGGAGAGAATATTCGAGAGATTTTACAGAGTAGATAAGAGTCGTTCAAAGTCAACCGGTGGAACCGGTCTTGGACTTGCCATAGTAAAGCACATAGTTGCGCGCAACAATGCACACCTGGATATGGTGAGCGAGCCAGGCAGGGGAACAGACATATCGGTTACGTTTGATAAGTACAGGGGAGATGGAGAATGATACAGGCGAAATCACGGAATGTTGTTATTCACTGATGTCAAAAAGTATAATAAATGCTACAATGATAGCAACAATAAAAAGGAGCCTGGTGGAAGTGTTTTAGCCAGACTCCTTAGTATATTGGTATTCACACACACCGATTTTAAATTCGAAAATATGTGAAATGTTCTGAATTTAATAATATAATACAGTATGTTACGAAAAAAATCAAGTGGCAATTATGCAAAGCCTACAACATGAATTGTACACAATCAACAAAAAACAGCTCTGAGAGTCATTTGAGTTATATATATTATCAAAATGATCCGGGGACAAGCCGTGTATGGTGAGCGGGACAGACGGAAAAGCTGTTAACAAATCCTTGAATATTGAATTTTATAGTATTACTATATGGTCTTGAATAAGGAGAGTGATAGTATGTCAGCAAACGAATATTTAAAAGCACAGAAACTTGGCGAGAAGAGATACCAGGCAGCCGTAGCAAAAAATGAATATCCATATCTTCCGGTTCTGGATGAGATAATATCACCATCAGATACAGTTGGTGAGGTCAATCTTGGACTCCAGACGATATCACTTGACAGAGTGGTAGGTACTGCGACTGCGGCAAGAACGACGGCGTTTGCAAGTAATTTTATGCCTATTTTGGATTATCACACAGAATTTGGAATGAAATGGGCAGCCCTGTGTGAGTCACATATAGAGGAAGGTATTCATGATCCTATAAAGGTGTATGAATACATGAACAAGTTTTACGTAGTAGAGGGAAACAAGAGAGTGAGTGTGCTCAAGTACTTTGGAGCGGATTCTGTACCAGCCATGGTGACGAGAAAGATTCCTAGAAAGACCGACTCTCTTGAAAATAAGATATATTTTGAATTTATAGATTTTCATAAGCAGACAGGGATCAATTATGTCTATTTCTCACAGCTCGGCGGATATGATAAGCTGAGGGAATGTATAGGCATCACAAAGGATTCCAATTTTACAGAGGATGAAAGGCTTGATTTCAACTCGGCGCATCTTGCATTTGAGAAGGCATACCTGGCAAAGAAGGGCAGTGAAGATCTGACGATTACTGTCGATGATGCCATGCTTGTATTTCTCAATGTTTATGGTTACGAGAGCTTGAAACAGATGTCAGCAGCTCAGGTAAAGGATAGTGTTGACAAGATATGGAACGAGATTATCCTGGTAAACACTAAAAAAGACCAGACTGTTCTGCCTAAGCTTGATCCTGTTGAACCTAAGAAATCAATCCTAGATATGGTTATCAGACCATCAGGTCCATCCAATCTGAAGGTGGCATTTGTATATGACAAAACCCCGGCTAACTCGGTATGGACATACAGCCATGAACTGGGTAGAATGGATATGGAAAATAAGCTTGGTGATTCTGTGGACAGCAGAACTTTCTGCAATGTGGATACACAGACAAAGCTTGTGGAGTGCCTGAACAGACTGGTCGATGAGAAGTATGATGTCATATTTACTACAGGTCCGGAGATGCTGCCTGAAGCACTTAAAGTAGCAGTACTCCATCCTGAGATAAAGATACTCAATTGTTCACTGAGTCTTGCAAACAGCCATGTCAGAACATATTATGCCAGAATGTACGAGGTTAAGTTCCTGACAGGAATGATCGCAGGAAGTCTGTGTGCAGATGGACAGATAGGCTATGTGGCTGATTATCCGATATTTGGAACTACAGCGAATATCAATGCATTTGCCATAGGTGCCAGAATGGTTAATCCGAGAGCAAAGATATATCTGCAGTGGACAAAAGTCAAGGGCGCGGATCCACAGAAATTTTTCGAGAAAAATGGAATAACATATATTTCGGATAGAGATATGATCATGCCAGATGATGCATCACGTAATTTTGGATTGTATCATTATGATCAGAATGGAGAAGTTGTGAATTTGGCCATGCCTTTTTATAACTGGGGAGCGTTCTACGAGAGAATCCTCAGGTCGATATTGGAAGGCAATTGGAAACAGGAAGAGAAGAATGAAACAGCCAATGCAGTCAGCTATTGGTGGGGAATGTCAGCAGGGATTGTTGATGTTATATGTTCAAAGCATCTTCCGTCAGGAACGAAGAAGCTTATATCTATGATGAGTGAGCTTATAAGAGAGGGGGCTGTCACTCCGTTTAGTGGCAAGCTTACATCTCAGAATGGTATTGTCAGGAATGAGGATGATGGAGCGATGCTTCATGAGGATATACTCAAGATGGATTGGCTGGCAGAGAATGTAGTCGGAATGCTGCCGGGTGATGATGATCTGGTTGATGATGCTAAGAATGTTGTGGCTCTTCAGGGTGTAGATACACCAGAGAGCCTGGAGCTAAAGTCGGTTCCAGATGTAAAGTAGGGTTTTATAGCGCAGGGGTAAAATTACGTGAAGATATTATTGTTGGCGGATGAAGAGTCGAAGTATTTATATGATTTTTTTGATAAGAGTAAGCTTGAGGGGATAGACTTGATAATTTCGTGTGGCGATCTGTCACCGAATTATCTGTCGTTCCTTGCAACGTTTAGCAGGGTACCTATATTGTATGTGCATGGCAATCACGATGTATGTTACAAGGATACTCCTCCTGGAGGTTGCACCTGCATAGATGGAAAATTATATGAATACAAGGGCATTCGGATTTTGGGACTTGGCGGATCCATGGAGTATAAATATGGCGGTGCTGATCATCAGTACTCAGAACGCGCTATGAGAAAAAGAATAAGAAAACTGGAACCAAAGATAATGTGGAAAAAAGGTTTTGATATTCTGGTAACTCATTCCCCTGCATACAGGATAAATGATTCGGATGATATTCCACACACAGGCTTCAAATGCTTTAGGATGCTTATGGAAAAGTATAAGCCGCAGTACTTTGTACACGGTCATGTCCATATCAATTATGGCAGAGATTTTGTGCGGGAGTCCAAGTATCAGGACACGACCATCATCAATGCCTATGAGAGATATATCATAGAGATATAGGATATATAGTAATAGAAATACAACAAAATTAGATAAAAATAAAAATTTTGCAGAAAAGACAGTAATAAATCAATTTTATTGCTGTCTTTCTTGCGAAAATGGAGTTTTTTTGTTAAACTGTGTGAAGTTGATAAATTTGCATATATAAATCAGGAAGGGAGACATGAGGTTTGGAGAAGAATAGCGAGGAATATAACAGAATACTTGGTGAGCTTGCAGGCTATTGTAATGAATCCGGTAAGATAGACCAGAACCTCTATGTCAACTATGACGTCAAGAGGGGACTCAGAGACTCAACAGGAAAAGGAGTTCTCACAGGTTTGACAGAGATATCTGATGTCATAGGTTATGATGTTGTGGATGGCGAGAGAGTACCGACCGATGGACGCTTGTATTACCAGGGATATAATGTGGAGGATCTTGAGAGAGGCTTCCATGGAAGCAAGTTCGGATTTGAGGAGACGATATATCTGTTGTTGTTTGGAAAGCTTCCAAATGAGCAGCAGTTCAGAAGTTTTGTGGAGCTTATGGAGTGCTACAGAGAGCTTCCGAGAAAGTTCACAAGAGATGTGATACTTAAGGCGCCTAGCAAGAACATGATGAATGTTCTTCAGCGATGTGTGCTCACGCTGTACTCATACGACGACAATCCAGACGACATAAAGATAGAGAATGTACTTCGTCAGTGCATGGAACTTATAGCGCAGTTTCCGATTATTGCTGCATATGGTTATCAGGGATATAAGCACTATTTCCATGACATGAGTCTTGTAATACACAATCCAAAGCCGGGACTTTCTACTGCGGAAAACTTCCTCAGATTGATAAGAACGGACAAGAAGTATACTGAGCTTGAGGCTCAGGTTCTTGATATATGTCTCGTTATACACGCGGAGCACGGCGGTGGAAATAATTCGACATTTACGACACACGTTGTATCATCCACAGGTACAGACACATATTCGGCTGTAGCCAGTTCGCTTGGTTCATTAAAGGGACCAAAGCACGGTGGTGCTAACCTGAAGGTCCAGCAGATGTTCGATGACCTCAAGGCACATGTGAAGAACTGGGAAGATGAAGCTGAGCTTGAAGAGTACCTCACAGGACTTCTCGACAAGAAGGGATTCGATCATTCCGGACTTATTTATGGAATGGGACATGCGGTGTATACGAACTCTGATCCGCGTGCCAGAATACTCAAGGGATATGCCGAGAGACTTGCAAAGGAAAAGGGAAGAACAAAGGAATTTGAGCTGTACAGATCAGTTGAACAGATATCAGGAAGACTGCTGGCTGCCAGAAGACGAAGTGGCAAACCTATATCTGCCAATGTAGATTTTTACAGTGGATTTGTGTACAGTATGCTTGGGATACCTATCGAGCTGTTCACACCTATATTTGCAATTGCGCGTATAGCGGGATGGTCGGCTCACAGAATAGAGGAGCTTGTAAATGCTGGTAAGATCATCAGACCTGCATACAAGTACGTAGGAACACACAGAGAGTATCTTCCTATGGAGGACAGATAGGAATAAGGGCTGAATAAAGAATAAAAGATAAAGATAGAAAAAGCAGAAAGACGTACAGCGCTTCAATCGTCGATTGACAGGTTGGGGCGCTGTGTGTATTTAAGGAGATGACAATATATAATGAAGGATAAGAGGAGTGCAAAGACAGAGGAAAAGACAAATGTCATGCGTATACTCGACAGCAAGAAGATAAAGTATAACCACTACTGTTACGTTGAGACGGGCGAGACTAATGGAGAGAAGGTTGCTGCCATACTCGGACAGGATCCTGCATATGTGTACAAGACGCTTGTGACGGTCGCAAAGTCAGGGGCAAATTATGTATTTGTAATTCCGGTGAAAGAAGAACTTGATCTCAAGAAGGCAGCGAAAGCCGTTGGGGAGAAGTCGATAGATATGTTGAAGTCGAAGGATCTTCTTCCACTTACAGGCTATATACATGGCGGCTGTTCACCAATTGGTATGAAGAAGTTCTTCAGAACCACGATAGATGCAAGTGCACAGAAGCTTGATAAGATGTATGTGAGCGCGGGCAAGGTTGGGTATCAGATAGAGATAGCGCCGAAGGATCTTGAGAAGGTGATTCGTCTAGAGTATTCGGATGTGACAGTGTAATATAAAAATGAAGCTACATAAACGCGGGTATACATGATAACAGAAATATTACTGTTGTCATGTATACCCGCGTTTGCATTTTGTATATTGTATATTGTGTTAAGCATATGATCTAAAAATAAGCCTGCTCAGTTCTTTTTGGATATTAATAGCCTGCTACTCCTGCTACTTCTGCCATCTCCCCGCGGCGCCGCAAGGAAGAACGAGACCAGTTTCGGTCACGGGAAGTCCGATCTCATCGGAGATCACATGTCCGCCGAATTTGCTCTTAACCTCTGTGGATATCATATATGTGAGTACTGCAGGTGCAAGACCTGTTGTATATGAATTCACAAGGAAGAAAAGCGGTTTGTCGCAGAGCAGCTGGCTGCAGAGCTTTATGAATGGATGGATCTTCTCCTCAATCTTCCATATCTCACCCTTTGGTCCTCTGCCGTATGAAGGAGGATCCATGATGATCGCATCGTATTTGTTGCCTCGGCGGATCTCTCTCTCGACAAACTTTACACAGTCATCTACTATCCATCTGATAGGCGCGTCGGCGAGACCTGATGATGCGGCGTTCTCTTTTGCCCAGGTTACCATACCCTTTGAGGCATCGACATGGGTGACTGCGGCGCCGGCCTTTGCGGCTGCACATGTTGCTCCGCCGGTATAGGCAAACAGGTTGAGAACCTTAATGTCTTTCTTTGGAGAATTCTTTATCAATTCGCTGAACCAGTCCCAGTTTGCCGCCTGCTCAGGGAAGAGACCGGTGTGCTTGAAACTGAATGGCTTCAGGTTGAATGTGAGCTCTTTGTAATTTATGGTCCACTGCTTTGGCAGACTGAAGAATTCCCATTCCCCGCCCCCCTTGTTGCTTCTGTGATAGTGACCGTTGAGTTTATTCCATGACGGATTTTTCTTAGGAGTGCTCCACAGAACCTGCGGATCCGGCCTGAGCAGGGTATATTTGCCCCAGCGCTCCAGCTTTTCTCCGTCCGAACAGTCTATAACTTCATAATCCTTCCATCCATCAGCTATCCACATATGTGTAATCCTTTCTATACTATATCGTGTCGTAAAACGTCTGATCAAAATGTTGTTTAGAATAATTGGCAAAACAACTTCAAAAAAAGTATCCTATAGATTATACTGATATATTGGAATAGCGTCAAGATGCGCTTGCCAAAGAAAAAAGGTACAATTTTATTATATCGCAGGGGGAACGTATGAAGCAACAGGATGTCGAGAGTTTGTTAAATGGAGAATTGGATAAAGATATTGACAGATTTGAGTGGGAGTATGTTGATGGTAAAAGGAAACCGATAAAGACAAAGATTAATCTGAAGCTTAGAGATGGGGAAGAAGCCAAAGTTTTGATGTCGAAGATACGCTTCTATGATAATTTGACAAATCCATATTTTACTGCCCACGAGGAAATGGGGGAAGAAGATCTATTTGAGAAGGGTATTCCTCACTTTAATTTCTTGGTAGATAACGAAGAATGGTCTGAGGATGAGTGCGTCATTCACAGGCTTTTATCTGAAATTGGAGTAGATGATGAGAAAAAAGACGATGACTATATGATGTCAGTGGAGCCTTATACTGCGTATTACAGTACTAAGACGCCTCCATCAATGAACTTTAATTGGGAAAGGATAAAGAAAAGCCTAGGTGATGTGTATAAAAAAGATACTAGTTATAGACGGGGGATATATAGAATAATATGTGATCCAGATAAAGGTAACAGACAGAATGGGTATTTTCTTGTGCTTATACGGACAAAGGAGAAAGGACAATGGACTGGTAAATATCTTGAGTATTATCTGGCATCATCAGACTCTAGGACTTATCAGGGCATAAAATATAATATAGCGCAATATAAGACTCCGGATGTGAGAGAGATCAAGGAAGAAGTGGATGCCAGGAGATCTAGAAATCTGCTTATATTTGGTGCACCTGGAACAGGAAAAAGTTACTGGATAAAGAGAGCTATTGAACAGATGGAGGCAGTACAATCTCAGCGTGTCACATTCTATGATGATTATTCATATGACAGATTTGTTGGCGCGTACATGCCGGATATGAGCAGAGGAGTAAATAAAATATCGGGAACTATAGGGCAGAATTCAGATGGATCGGATATAGAACTTACTTCAGAGGGAGATAGGATAGTTTACAGATTTACACCAGGTCCTTTTATGACGATGGCGGTAGATGCGTGGATAGACAAGTGGCTGGGATTTGAAAAGAGATTTGTGCTTGTGATTGAAGAAATCAACAGAGCAAATGCTGCTTCGGTTTTTGGAGATATATTTCAGCTGCTTGATAGAGATGAGGATGGTGAAAGTGAATATGGAATAAAACTGTCACCAGCGATTCTGGAATGGATGCAAGAATATGCGCGTACACGAGTAAAGATGTATCCTGGCGATGAGGAAGATCTTGCTGATGCCTGCGATGAAATCAGTGATAATGTAGAAAGATTGTGCAGCGACTTCAGGATTCCGTCAAATATGTATTTGTGGGCCACAATGAACAGTGCAGATCAGGGGGTGTACCCTCTTGACTCGGCGTTCAAGAGAAGGTGGAGCTTTATGTATAGATCGACTATTGAAAATGCTGGTGATACTAGAAAGATCAAGACATATTGGAGAGATGCAAATAATAGTATTTCGGTTTGCGAAATTCTGTGGGATGCTTTGAAAAAGGCCATAAATGACGTAATGGATAAAAATGACATAGAGGAGGACAGGTTTGTAGGACCGTGGTATTTTAAAGATGAGGAGTATAAAGAGATAGAACGGTTCACGGATAAGGTTGAAAACAGGACGGATGATGATAACATATGGGATTTGCCAAACCCTATTTGTGAGAAGCTATTCCATTATCTCAGACAGGATGTGTTCAGACATGATCCATCTGCAATCTTTAATGATGAATATATGTCATTGCATAATATACGAAGAGCCATGTGCAGCGAAAAAGTGGCTCTTAATGATATACTAAAGCTTAGTGGTGTTGATGATTCCGGTATACAGTATTTATAAATAGGAGGATTTGCAAGGTGGAGATGATAAGACCTCTTTTCCTGTTTGAGGGGATGTCATTGGGAGAGATAAGTAGCAGACTTACTGATATATCCCACAAAACTGATGGCGGAATGAAGGAGGGTGTTGACCAAAAGTATCGAGATCAGAAATGCATAAGCAATATGGATGATACAGCGACGGAGGATTCTGTAGAAGAATGCATTAAAAAAATGCTTGAATATGGCTTATTCGTCATGAATAATCAGAAAAAAGAACATTCGCGATTTAGATTTGTGGGTGGATTTGACATAGCTTTAGGCGAAAATACAATTACATGTTACTCATTTCCAAAATATTTTCGAAACGCCGATGTGACAAGAATAAATACCGATGCCATGTCACTTATTATGAAAGTTATAGCGAAAACTGGTAAAATATATGACTATGATTTGGAGAGCGTTAGATTTACCGGATGTGGATATAGCGAGCGTGCAAGGCGAGTAGATGTCCTTAAGCTTGCAAGGTGGATTGTCAATGACTATTGTACCAATGGTATATTTACGATGCGGAGCAGAAGAACGGTCAGAGAGAGAAAGGGAACTGTAAAATGGACTAGAACAGTTACATCAATTATTCCGGTTATAGATGGTAATTCGGTTGTTTATCCTGAGACGTATAGGAGCATTGCGTTCAGAGATGATTCAGATCTGATATCAGAGATCCATAGAACAGCCGTGAAAGAGGCAATTAAAATATTAAAAAAATTTGGAGAGAAAAATTCTGTTTTTGAACCAGAGACAAAGCTTCAATTGGAAGGAAAACTGGCTAAATATATTGGTGTGATCCGCAAACATCAGAATAATGTATTTTATGACAGGGATGTGAGATTGATGAGAGCCCTGGAGGCGTGGGCTGATGGTTGCAGCCATTATTATGACAAGCCGGTGGGAACGGTGTCTTTTGAACTTGTGTGGGAGAAATGCGTACATAGGGTGTTTGGAAATGTGTCTGATAGCTTTTCTTTTGGTTCACCCGAATATATATTAGGAAAGAAAAACAGACATTACCAGGTGGATAACGACTCTATACCGGATGTGATCAATATCTTTAGAGATGGCAATGCGATAAAGTTTGTATTGCTTGATGCAAAATATTATCTCGGGTCATTGGAAAAGGATAAACGATACAGCCGTTCGTCTTTAAAAAAAGAGTGCGGAGGTTGGATATTGGATGTCCCCGGATATAAGGATATAGCCAAACAGGTTGATTACTATAGAACTCTAAAGGATGAGTATGGAATTCCTGAAGGTATCAATGCTTTTGTTCTGCCGTGGTATGATATGCCTGGCTATGAAGATATTTCGAGTGATAGCGAATATAAAGAAAGAGAACATGATAGCTATACCTATAGATGGATAGGGTATGCATCTAAGGGTTCGGTGGAGAAAGATGACGAAATTTGCAAAATTATTCAGAGACTAAGTAGCAAAAACACAGATATTAATCTGCCGGTTGAAAAAGATATGAAGGATAATAATAAAGAGCGGCGGGTTCAGCTGATTCAGATATGGCCCGAATGGCTGTATAAACGGGTCCTGTGTGAGAAGAAACTTACCCATGAGGAGCTGGTGGAGTTCTATAAGTTCCTGATGGAAAGATTAGTTGGAGAAAATGGCGAGATAGGTAAGGTGGTGAAGAAAGATGAGTGAAGTGCCCCAAAATATGACAAAAGGCATTATAAAAGACCCTATAAAAGATACAATAAAAGAGATAAGTGAGCTGGCGCCGTATAAGATAGTTTTAAGCGGAGGACGCGGTGAGTATAGGAAAGTTGTTTTGGAACGTAAGATTATCAAAGGACAGCGGTGCTATCAGATAGAGCGGTATACAGACAAGCAGGTGTTCCATGAGAATTCAGGGGAAAATGACCTGGTTGATTCACTGATACATCTTGGAGTGGAGTTATACAGACAGATAAATGTATTTGCGGCTGGTGAAGAGTGGGACATAAAGGTGTCGAAAAAAGGTAAGTTGTCGGTAAACAAAAGAAAGACGGAAACAAAGACAATAACGATATCAGGGAATAACCGTAAGAAGAAATATATACTTGAAGAGGGGATGGACATACCGGTATTCACACATCTTGGAATATTTACAAAGGATGGCAAGGTGGTTCATTCGATGTATGACAAATTCAAACAGATCAACAGATTTGCTGAGATCGTAGATGATGTGATGAAATCTTACAATAAACCTTCCATTAATATAGTAGACTTCGGATGCGCAAATCGTATCTTACATTTATCGTGTACTATTATCTGCATGAGATCAAAGGTCTGGATGTCCGCATAACTGGTTTGGATCTGAAAGATCAGGTGATAAAAGACTGCAATGATCTTGCTGAGAAATTTGGATATACGGGATTGAAATTTGAACTTGGGGATATACATGGATACAAATCCGACATGGATGTGGATATGGTCATGACTCTCCATGCATGTGATGTTGCAACTGATTATGCACTATACAATGCGATATGCTGGGATGCACAGTATATATTGTCGGTGCCATGTTGCCAGCATGAGCTGAACAAACAGATCCATACTGATGATCTGGCAGCTCTTACCAGATACGGAATCATCAAGGAGAGGTTTGCTGCACTGGCAACAGACTCAATACGAGGCCTCATGCTGGAGGCGTGCGGATACAAGACGGATATAATGGAGTTTATAGATATAGCACATTCGCCTAAGAATCTGCTCATAAGGGCGGTGAAGAAAAATGTGCCCCAGGATAAGAGAAACAGGGCTGTGGCGGATGCTGAAAATCTCTGCCGCGAATTTGGAGTGAGACAGACGCTGATGGACATGCTTAAAGAGGATGGCAAAGTGTGACCAAAGCACAGAATCAGTGGGCGCCAGAAGATATGCGCCTGCAGATGATAGTTTGATAGATTCAGGGAGGAAGAGATGAGAGCAGCACTATATATTGACTGCGGAAGTATCAAAGTGGAAGATATTCCATATATATATGAAGAAATACGAAAAACAGATGATCTGGTCATAAGTAAGATGTTTGGTGTTGAAATGAAAGATGCCTCTGAAATAGCTGGAAGACTGCGAATACGGAACAACCTGCACTGCGGAGGTGATCAGACATCGGCTTTGGTCGCCCTTGCGGTGGAAGTGATGGCTGATGCTATAGATGAAGATGTACAGAAGACATATATAGCCACAGGAGATCTTGCTGTTTTGCCGCTGCTGGATAAGCTGAAGCTTATGAGGACCAGTGTGGTAGTCATAGGTCCGTGCGGAGCAGATAGGGCACTGATAGATAATTCGGAGAAATACACGTATCTGGAGGTCATAAATGGTGGTGAGTGCACGGCTGAAATCCCATCTGCCGATGAGATCGCAGGACGGATCTATTCGGTTTCTTCTTATTATAATGGTATGGGTGAGGATGTGAAACTGGAACAGGTGTACAAGAGCCTTATCCGAAGATATCCAGATTTCGATGTCAGAAACTACGGCTACACACATTTGTCCACATTTGTGAAGAAGAATGTGTCCGGTGTACAGGTTGTAAATGACGACTGCGGAGGCTCATGTATAAAGATCGTGGACGACAGAAAGAATATAGATGACTTCGCCTATGAATATGTAGCTGGCAGGGGATATACAATAGATGACATGGCGGAGCTGATAGATGCGCTGCGTGAGAAATTTCCGGGGTTTGCCATGGAGAATTATGGTTACCACACGGACTATGGTTTTATATTGAGCTTTTCAAGATTCCAGATATGGGAGAACAAGGGCATAAAGATGAAGAGGAGCTTTAAACTCAGTTCAAGATCTGATGAGGAGACAGAAGAACTCTAAAAGACAGAATGTTAAATGCCAGAGCCCGGATGTCGATATGATCTCCTCTAAAGACAGAACTTTAAAATAATAATTAAAAAAACCATAAAAAAATTTAAAAAACCTCTTGATTTAAAGAAATCCCTAGTATATAATCAGACTTGCTGTGACATGATAGCTGTGAAGCGGAGGTTGCTGCGTACATATCGCAGGTTTTTCGTGGAGCGAATGTCAATTTACAAAACTGGCGACAAGTCACTGTACAATATAACCGTCTGCCAAGAGGCAGAAACGACGTGTAGGTTCTGGTCTTTGATATAGGACACACACGGGAGAGTGTACAGTCACCACTTGTTGTACTAAGATTAAGTGCGAAAAGGAGGCGGCTTTTTTTATGGCAAATCAGATTATGAGAATTACACTTAAGGCTTATGACCACAAACTTATCGACAAGGCGGCAGCACAGATTGTTGATACAGTTAAGAAGACTGGTGCTAAGGTGAGCGGACCAGTTCCAATGCCTACTAAGATTGAAAAGATCACAATCTTAAGAGCAGTTCATAAGTACAAGGACTCAAGAGAGCAGTTTGAGCAGAGAACTCATAAGAGACTTATCGATGTAGTTGCACCAACTCAGAAGACAATTGATGCATTACAGAAGATCGATCTGTCAGCTGGTGTATTCATCGATGTTAAGATGAAGTAATTTAACGATTACAGGATATCAGCAATTAAACAAGTAACCCAATTAGATGCGGACTAATTTAAAAATAAATCGCAACAACAATTAAATAACAGTACCTAATGCATCTTCGGGTGTAATTTAGTATGATTGCAAAAGCAATCCGCTGTGAATTAAATTAGGAGGAAACAGAAATGAAGAAGGCTATATTAGCTAAGAAAGTCGGAATGACACAGATCTTCGACGAGAATGGTGTATTAACACCAGTTACAGTATTACAGGCTGGTCCATGTGTTGTAACCCAGATCAAAACAGTTGAGAATGACGGTTATGATGCAATTCAGGTAGGATTCGGCGAGAAGAAAGAAAGAGTAACAACAAAGGACGTATCAGGAAAGAAAGTTATCAGAAATCCACATGGTGCTGGTAAGGCAGAGGTTGGTCATGCTAAGAAGGCAGGAACAACTCCAAAGACTTTCTACAGAGAGTTCAGACTTGAGAACACTGCTGAGTACGAGCTTGGCGCAGAGATCAAGGCAGACATATTTGCTGCTGGCGACAAGATTGATGTTACTGCTAAGTCAAAGGGTAAGGGGTACGCAGGCGGTCTTAAGAGACACGGCCTTAAGTCAGGTCCTTCAGGACATGGTTCAAAGTATCACAGACATGCAGGTTCAAACGGTTCTGCAACTACTCCAGGTAGAGTATTCAAGGGCAAGAAGATGCCTGGACATATGGGAAATGTAAGAGTTACAATCCAGAACCTTGAGGTAGTTAAAATAGATGTTGAGAACAATGTAATTTTGGTTAAGGGCGCTGTTCCAGGACCAAAGAAGTCATTGGTTATGATTAAAGATACAGTAAAGTCTGGTAAGTAGGGCTTTGGAAAGGAGAGACAACAATGGCATCAGTTAAGGTTTATGACATCGAAGGCAATGAAGTTGAGACATTAGAACTCAATGACGCAGTGTTCGGTGTAGAGATAAATGAGCATATAATGCATAAGGCTGTAGTTGGTCAGTTAGCCAACAGTCGTCAGGGAACACAGAGCGCTAAGACACGTTCAGAAGTTTCTGGTGGTGGAAGAAAGCCTTGGAGACAGAAGGGAACTGGTCATGCTAGACAGGGTTCAACAAGATCTCCACAGTGGACAGGCGGCGGAGTTGTATTCGCACCAAAGCCAAGAGATTATTCAGTTAAGATGAATAAGAAAGAGAAGCAGCTTGCTATGAAGTCAGCACTTTCATCAAAGGTAGCTGAGAATAAGCTTGTAGTAGTAGATAAGCTTGAGCTCCAGGAGGCTAAGACAAGCGTATTTGCAAAGATCCTTGCAAAGCTTTCAGCTCCTAAGGCTCTCGTAGTAACAAAGGATAAGAACAATAACGTTGTTCTTTCAGCAAACAACATTCCAACAGTTAAGACAACAGTTGCTAATTCACTTAGCGTATATGACATTCTCAAGTATGAGAAGCTTGTTCTTACAAAGGAAGCTGTTGCAGCAATTGAGGAGGTGTACGCATAATGGCAGATATTAAATATTATGACGTTATACTTAAGCCAGTGATCACAGAGAAGAGCATGAATGCTATGGCAGAGAAGAAATACACATTTCTTGTTCATCCAGAAGCAAACAAGTCACAGGTTAAGGAAGCTGTAGAGAAGATGTTCGAGGGAACAAAGGTTGCTAAGGTTAACACAATGAACAATGACGGTAAGGTCAAGAGACGTGGAATGACACTTGGTAACACAGCAAAGTATAAGAAGGCTATCGTTCAGCTTACAGCTGACAGCAAGGATATCGAGATCTTCGAGGGACTTTAAGATCTGATATAAGATATAGCCGTGGGTGGCTGAACATTATAGCTGCTCATCAAAAAGATGTATACGCAATCAAAGCGTGAGAATAAATTGAACCGAAAGGAGAACAACAATGGGAATTAAGACATATAACCCATATACACCTTCCAGAAGAAATATGACTGGCCTTGATTTCTCAGAGATCACAAAGGCTGCTCCAGAGAAGTCACTTGTTGTTTCAACAAGCAAGACAGCAGGTCGTAATAATCAGGGAAAGATAACAGTAAGACATCACGGCGGTGGTGCTAAGAGAAAGTACAGAATCATAGATTTCAAGAGAAATGACAAAGATGGTATTCCAGCAACAGTAGCAGCAATCGAGTACGATCCAAACAGATCAGCAAACATTGCACTTCTGTTCTATGCAGATGGTGAGAAGAGATACATCCTTGCTCCATTCAAGCTTGCAGTTGGCGACGTTCTTATGAACGGTGCTGAAGCTGATATCAAGGTTGGTAACTGCCTCCCACTTCAGAATATTCCAGTTGGTACTCAGGTACACAACATTGAGCTTTACCCAGGTAAGGGCGGACAGCTTGTTCGTTCAGCAGGTAACGCAGCACAGCTTATGGCTAAGGAAGGCAAGTATGCAACACTCAGACTTCCTTCAGGCGAGATGAGAATGGTTCCAATTATCTGTAGAGCAACAGTTGGACAGGTAGGAAACATCGAGCATGGCCTTGTTAACATTGGTAAAGCCGGACGTAAGCGTCACATGGGCATCAGACCAACAGTTCGTGGTTCAGTCATGAACCCTAATGACCATCCACATGGTGGTGGAGAAGGTAGAGCACCAATCGGTCGTCCAGGTCCTTCTACTCCATGGGGTAAGCCAGCAATGGGTCTCAAGACAAGAAAGAAGAACAAGCAGTCTAATAAGATGATCGTAAGACGTAGAGACGGTAAGAATGTTAAATAGTTAAGGAGGAAGAAATATGGCTCGTTCATTAAAAAAAGGACCATTCGCAGACGCACATCTGCTTAAGAAGGTAGATGCATTAAACGCTGCTAACAAGACAGAAGTTATAAAGACCTGGTCAAGACGTTCAACAATCTTCCCATCATTCGTTGGCCACACATTTGCCGTTCATGATGGAAGAAAGCACGTACCAGTATATGTAACAGAAGATATGGTAGGACATAAGCTCGGCGAGTTCGTAGTTACCAGAACATACAGAGGTCACGGTAAGGACGAAAAGAAGGGTAAGAGATAATATTAGGAATATTTGAAAGGAGGACTTTTCAAAATGGCTAAAGGACATAGATCCCATGACAAGAGACTCAGAAATGAGAACAAAGATACTAGACCATCAGCTAAGGTTTCATACGCAAGAGTATCAGTAACTAAGGCATGTTTTGTACTTGATGCTATCAGAGGTAAGGATGTTCAGACAGCACTTGCTATCGTAGAATACAACCCAAGATATGGCTCAAGTGTTATAGAGAAGCTTTTGAAGTCAGCAATCGCAAATGCCGAGAACAACAACGGCATGAAGAAGGAGGACCTTTATGTAGCAGAGTGCTACGCTAACAAGGGACCTACAATGAAGAGAGTTCATCCAAGAGCGCAGGGTAGAGCATATAGAATTGAGAAGAGAACAAGCCACATCACAATCGTGCTTGACGAGAAATAGGAGGTAAAGTATGGGACAGAAAGTTAATCCTCATGGTTTAAGAGTCGGCATTATCAAAGATTGGGATTCAAACTGGTATGCTGACAAGAGAAATGACGAGTTTGCTAAGAATTTGGCAGAGGATCAGATCCTTAGAAAGTATTTAAAGACAACTCTTTACAAGTCAAACATCTCAAAGATCGAGATCGAGAGATCAGCTAAAAATGTAAAGATCGTATTATACACAGCTAAGCCTGGTGTAGTAATCGGAAAGGGCGGAGCCGGAATCGAGAAGATCAAGGCAGATGCTCAGAAGTTAACAGATAAGAAGCTCTTCATCGACGTTAAGGAGATTAAGAGACCAGATGCAGATGCACAGCTTGTTGCTGAGAACATTGCAGCTCAGCTTGAGAACCGTATCGCATTTAGAAAGGCTATGAAGTCTTGTATGGGTAGAACAATGAAGTCAGGCGCACAGGGTATCAAGTGTGCATGTTCAGGTCGTCTTGGCGGTGCTGATATGGCTAGAACAGAGTTCTACAGCGAGGGAACAATTCCTCTTCAGACACTCCGTGCTGATATAGACTACGGATTTGCTGAAGCAGATACAACATATGGTAAGGTTGGCGTAAAGACATGGATCTACCATGGTGAAGTACTTCCAACAAAGACAGTAAAAAAGGAAGGGGGAAATAAATAATGTTAATGCCAAAGAGAGTAAAGCGTCGTAAGCAGTTCAGAGGAACTATGGCTGGTAAGGCACTTAGAGGCAATAAGATTACAAACGGTGAGTATGGTCTCGTTGCTATGGAGCCAGCTTGGATCAAGTCAAATCAGATCGAGGCAGCCAGAATTGCAATGACAAGATATATGAAGCGTAGTGGTAAGGTATTTATCAAGATTTTCCCTGACAAGCCAGTTACAGCAAAGCCAGCTGAGACACGAATGGGTTCAGGAAAGGGTGCACTTGAGTACTGGGTAGCAGTAGTTAAGCCAGGCAGAGTAATGTTTGAGGTTCAGGGAGTACCTGAGGACGTAGCTAAAGAGGCTCTCAGACTTGCAATGCACAAGCTTCCACTTAAGTGTAAGATCGCATCAAAGGAAGAGTTAGAGGAGGTAGCAGGCAGTGAAAACTAAGGATTTTATGAACGAATTGAATAGCAAGTCCGTTGACGATCTCCAGAAAGATTTAGTAGCTGCAAAGAAGGAATTATTCAACCTGAGATTCCAGAATGCTACAAATCAGCTTGACAATACAAGCAGAATCAAGGACGTTAGAAAGAATATAGCAAGAATACAGACAGTTATAGCCCAGAAGGCTAATGCTTAATTATCTTGGAAGGAGGAATTATTGTGGAAAGAAATCTGAGAAAAACACGTGTTGGTATAGTTACAAGTGACAAGATGGATAAGACAATCGTTGTTTCTATCGTAGATAATGTTAAGCATCCTCTTTATGGTAAGATTGTAAAGAGAACAGTAAAGCTGAAGGCACATGACGAGAATAACGAGTGCAAGATTGGCGATAGAGTAAAGGTTATGGAGACAAGACCATTATCAAAGGATAAGAGATGGAGACTTGTTGAGATCATCGAGAAGGCAAAGTAAGGAGGCAAATTAAATGGTTCAGCAGGAAACAAGACTTAAAGTTGCTGATAACACAGGTGCAAAAGAGTTACTTTGTATCAGAGTGTTAGGCGGATCAGTTAGAAGATATGCAAATATCGGCGATATCATCGTTGCCTCTGTTAAAGATGCAACACCAGGCGGAGTTGTAAAGAAAGGCGATGTTGTTAAGGCCGTTGTAGTTAGAACAAAGCATGGCGCTCGTCGTAAGGATGGTTCATACATCAAGTTCGATGAGAACGCTGCTGTAATTATAAAAGACGATATGAATCCAAAGGGTACACGTATCTTTGGACCAGTTGCAAGAGAGCTCCGTGATAAGAAGTTCATGAAGATCGTATCACTTGCACCTGAAGTATTATAAGGAGGTGTGACTATGGCAACGATGAAGATTAAGAAAGATGATATGGTACAGGTTATCGCTGGTAAGGACAAGGGCAAGAGCGGAAAGGTTGTTTCAGTAGATAAGAAGAATGGTACCGTAGTAGTTGAAGGAATCAACAAAGTATTTAAGCATAGCAAGCCAAGCATGGCTAACCAGCAGGGCGGAATCATCGAGATGGAAGCCCCACTTGACATCTCTAATGTAATGTATCTTTACAAGGGCAAGCCAGTTAGAGTTGGTTTTGAGGGAACTGGTAAGGATAAGGTTCGTGTAGCCAAAGTTGATGGCAAGACAGAGAAGATAGATTAATTGGAAGGAGGTCGTCTTAGGTGAGTAGACTTAAAGAAAAGTATGACGCAGAGATCAAAAGCGCCATGGTTGAGAAATTCGGATATAAGAATGTAATGCAGATCCCAAAGCTTGATAAGATCGTTATCAATATGGGCGTTGGTGAAGCTAGAGAGAACGCTAAGGTTCTCGACGCTGCTATCAAGGATCTTGAGACAATCACAGGTCAGAAGGCAGTTGTAACACGTGCAAAGAAGTCAGTAGCTAACTTCAAGCTGAGAGAGGGAATGCCTATCGGATGTAAGGTAACTCTTCGTGGCGAGAAGATGTATGAGTTCCTTGATCGTCTTGTGAATCTTGCGCTTCCTCGTGTACGTGACTTCAGAGGTATCAATCCTAACGGATTTGATGGAAGAGGTAACTATGCATTTGGTATTAAGGAGCAGCTTATCTTCCCTGAGATCGAGTATGATAAGGTAGATAAGGTTAGAGGTATGGATATAATTTGCGTAACAACAGCACAGACTGACGAGGAAGCTCGTGAGTTACTTACACTGTTCGGCATGCCTTATAGCAAATAATAAAGGAGGAGATTCGAGAAATGGCTAAGACATCAATGAAAGTTAAGCAGCAGCGCAAGCAGAAGTTCTCAACAAGAGAGTACACACGTTGCAGCATTTGTGGACGTCCACATTCAGTATTAAAGAAGTACGGAATTTGTAGAATCTGCTTCCGTGAGTTAGCATATAAGGGACAGATTCCAGGCGTTAAGAAATCAAGCTGGTAAGAGTAAGAAGGAGGAAATTTATTATGTCAATGAGCGATCCAATTGCAGATATGCTTACAAGAATTCGTAATGCTAATACAGCAAAGCATGATACAGTAGAAATCCCTGCTTCAAAGATGAAGAAAGCTATTGCCGACATACTTTTATCAGAAGGATATGTTAAGGCTGTAGATATCGTTGAGGACGGCAAGTTCGAGACAATAAAGATCACATTGAAGTACGGCGCAGACAAGAATGAGAAGATCATCACAGGTCTTAGAAGAATTTCTAAGCCAGGTCTTCGAGTATACGCAAGCAAGGATGAGCTTCCAAGAGTATTAGGTGGACTTGGAACTGCTATTATCTCCACAAACAAGGGCGTATTAACAGATAAGGAAGCGAGAAAACAGAACGTAGGTGGAGAAGTACTTGCGTTTATTTGGTAAAAGGAGGACGGCAAAATGTCACGTATCGGAAGAATGCCTATCGCTGTACCTGCAGGCGTAACTGTAGATATAGCAGAAAATAATAAAGTGACTGTTAAAGGACCAAAGGGAACTCTCGAGAGAGTTCTCCCTGCGGAAATGGAAATAAAGTTAGATGGCGATACACTCACAGTATCAAGACCTAACGATTTGAAGAAGATGAAATCATTACACGGACTTACAAGAACACTCCTTCACAACATGATCGTTGGTGTTACTGATGGATTTTCAAAGGATCTTGAGGTCAATGGTGTAGGTTACAGAGCTCAGAAACAGGGTAATAAGCTTGTTCTTGCTCTTGGTTATTCACATCCAGTAGAGATGGTTGATCCAGAGGGTATCGAGACAAAGGTTGACGGTAACAAGATCACAGTAAGCGGAATCAGCAAGGAGAAGGTTGGTCAGTACGCTGCTGAGATCAGAGAGAAGAGAGCACCAGAGCCATACAAGGGCAAAGGTATCAAGTATATGGACGAGACTATCAGACGTAAAGTTGGTAAGACTGGTAAGAAATAATAAAGGAGTGAGATAAGATGATTAATAAAGAATCAAGAAGCGCAATTCGTGTAAAGAAGCATATGCGTGTTCGTAATCGTTTAGCTGGAACAACAGAGAGACCACGTTTAGCTGTATTCAGAAGTAATAATCATATGTACGCTCAGATTATTGATGATTCAGTTGGTAAGACATTAGTAGCAGCATCTACAATAGAGAAGGCTATTAAGGATGAGCTTGAGAAAACAGATGATGTTGATGCAGCAGCTTACGTTGGTAAGGTTATTGCTGAGAGAGCACTTGAGAAGGGTATCAAGACTGTTATCTACGATAGAGGCGGTTTCGTATACCACGGTAAGGTTCAGGCATTAGCAGATGCAGCGAGAGAAGCTGGTCTGGAATTCTAGTAAGGAGGAAGAACAACGTATGAAGCGTGAAATAATTGATGCAAGTAAGTTAGAGTTAGAAGATAAAGTTGTTGCCATCAAGCGTGTAACAAAGGTTGTTAAGGGTGGACGTAATTCTAGAGTTGCAGCTCTCGTAGTTGTAGGTGATAGAAACGGTCACGTTGGCGTTGGTGTTGGCAAGGCAGTTGAGACTCCAGAAGCTATCCGTAAGGGTAAGGAGGATGCTGCAAAGCATTTAGTTACAGTTCCTGTAAATGAAGTTGGTAGTATCCCTTACGACTGGAATGGACAGTTCGGCAGTGCTTCAGTTCTCCTGAAGACAGCTCCAGAAGGTACTGGTATCATCGCTGGTGGTCCTGCTCGTAGCGTACTTGAGCTTGCAGGATATAAGAACATCCGTACAAAGTCCTTAGGATCAAACAACAAACAGAACGTAGTTCTTGCAACAATCAAGGGCCTTACAGAGATAAAGAACCCAGAGGATATCGCAAGACTTCGTGGAAAATCTGTTGATGAGATACTTAACTAAGGAGGTATTATAAGATGGCAGATAAGTTAAAGGTAACTTTGGTAAAGTCCCCTATCGGCGCTGTACCAAAGCATAGAAAGACAGTAGAGGCTCTTGGACTTAAGAAGGTTAACAAGTCAGTAGAGCTCCCAAATAACGCTGCAACACTTGGAATGGTTAAGCAGGTTAGTTATATGGTAAAGGTTGAGGAAGTATAAGAGAAGGAGGATACGCAGATCATGGATTTATCTACATTAAAGCCAGCTGAAGGCTCAAAGCATAGTGCTAATTTCCGTGTAGGTCGTGGACATGGTTCAGGAAATGGCAAGACTGCAGGTAAGGGACATAAGGGTCAGAAGGCACGTTCTGGATCACCTAGACCAGGTTTCGAAGGTGGACAGATGCCATTATATAGACGCCTTCCTAAGAGAGGCTTTAATTGCATCAATCACAAAGAGATTGTTGCAATCAATGTATCAGCTCTTGAGAGATTCGAGGATGGCTCAGACGTAACAGTTGAGACATTAGTAGAGGCAGGTATCATTAAGAATCCTCGTGATGGAGTTAAGATTCTTGGAAATGGAGAGTTAACTAAAAAGCTCAACGTTAAGGCTAATGCTTTTTCAAAGTCAGCAGCTGAGAAAATTGAAGCTCTTGGCGGAAAAGCAGAGGTGATGTAATATGTTCAAAACCTTAATCAACGCATTTAAGGTACAGGATATACGAAGAAGACTTTTATATACGTTTTTTATTCTCGTGGTAATCAGACTTGGTAGTCTGATTACTGTGCCGGGAATAAGTGCGGATGCGATAAGAGAATACATGCAGAATGCCCTTGGTGATTCACTGAACATTTTTAGTTCTTTCACTGGAGGATCGTTCGAGCAGATGTCGATTTTTGCATTGTCAGTTACACCATATATCACGGCTTCCATTATCATACAGCTTCTCACAATCGCCATACCGGCACTTGAGGAGATGCAGAAGGATGGAGAGGATGGCCGAAAGAAGATTACAGCGATCACAAGATACATGACAGTAGGGCTTGCAATACTTGAGAGCTCTGGTCTTGTTGTAGGATTTGGAAACAAGGGTGTAATTGATAATTACAATTTCTGGACAGTACTTACTATAGTAGTAATCTTGACAGCTGGAAGTGCTATCGTAATGTGGCTTGGTGAGCGTGCAACTGAAAAGGGTGTTGGTAATGGTATATCAGTAATCCTGTTGATCAACATCGTATCAACAATGCCAAATGACCTTAAGAACATGTACACACAGTTCATGAAGGGAAAAGATTTTGTAAGATTTACACTTGTATGTCTTCTGATCATTGCAGTAATAATACTTACAGTAGTATTCGTATGTGCGCTTCAGGGTGCTGAGAGAAAGATACCTGTTCAGTATGCCAAGACAGTAAGAGGAAGAAAGACGATGGGCGGACAGTCCTCACATATTCCTCTGAAGGTTAATACAGCAGGTGTTATCCCAGTTATCTTTGCATCATCTCTCCTTTCTGTTCCACAGATTATTGTTAATCTGTTCAACATTAAGTCGTCAGGTGTTGGGGCAAAGATTATGCAGGCACTGAGCCAGAGCTATTGGTTTAACAGAACTTATCCTTGGGCATCGATTGGTTTGATAATATATATATTACTTGTATTCTTCTTTGCTTATTTTTACACAGCAATCACATTCAATCCAATGGAGATTGCAAATAACATGAAGAAAAGTGGTGGCTTTATACCAGGTATCAGACCAGGACAGCCTACTCAGGATTATTTAAATAAAATTTTGAACTACATCATATTTATAGGTGCTGTAGGTCTTATCATAGTAGCATGTATACCAATGTTCTTCAGCGGTTTCTTTGGAGCAAATGTTTCATTTGGAGGAACATCACTTATCATCGTTGTAGGTGTTGTTATAGAGACAATAAAGAATATTGAGTCGCGTATGCTGGTAAGAAACTATCAGGGATTCCTTTTAGACTAATATGACGTGGCTGAAAGCATGAATGGGAATGTGCAATATAGGATCAATATAGTATTTATATATTTATTCATATAGTACATTCCTATTTGTGCCATATAACGCATGAGGGACCGCCGGTGGCAGTCCCTATGCGTGTAGTTAGAGGGAAGTATCTTGTGTTTTCGTTCTTAGACGGGAAATGGGGACAGACAGTATTAGCAAATACCAAATATTATATACAGAAAACAGATTAGATTTTGGAGGTTAAATATATGAAGATAATCATGTTAGGAGCACCAGGCGCAGGAAAAGGTACTCAGGCGAAGATGATCGCTGCGAAGTATGGTGTGCCACATATCTCAACAGGAGATATATTCAGAGCAAACATAAAGAATGGCACAGAGCTTGGAGCAAAGGCAAAGGAGTACATGGACAAGGGACTTCTTGTGCCGGACGAGCTCGTTGTTGATTTAGTTATAGATAGATTCAAGGCTGATGATTGTGCGAAGGGATATATTCTTGATGGATTCCCAAGAACAATTCCACAGGCAGAGGCGCTTGACAAGGCACTCTCAGCAATTGGAGATTCAGTTGACTATGCAATAAATGTTGAGGTTCCAGATGAGAATATCATTGAGAGAATGTCAGGCAGACGTGCATGTGTAGGATGTGGTGCTACATACCATATCGTATACAATCCTACAAAGGTTGAGGGTAAGTGTGATACATGTGGTGCAGACCTCATACTCAGAGATGACGACAAGCCTGAGACAGTAAAAAAGAGACTTGATGTATATCATGAGCAGACACAGCCTCTTATTGATTACTATAAGGCAAAGGGAATTCTCAAGGAAGTAGACGGAACAGTGGATATGAAGGATGTATTTGCTGCCATCACTGATATATTAGGTGAGTAAATATGAAAGGTATTTCCATAAAATCCCAGGAAGAGATTGAACTTATGAGGGAGGCTGGAAGAATTCTTGCCATAACTCATGAGGAACTGCGAAAAGCACTGAAACCGGGCATGTCGACATATGACATCGACAGGCTAGGTGAGGAGGTTATACGGAGTTATGGCTGCGAGCCATCGTTTCTTAATTATCAGGGGTATCCGGCATCGATATGTGTATCAGTAAATGAGGAGGTTGTTCATGGAATACCTTCTAAAGACAGAATACTGAAGGATGGAGATATCGTAAGTCTGGATGCTGGAGTTATATATAAGGGATATCATTCAGATTCAGCCAGAACATATGGCATTGGTGAGACAACGGATCTTGCAAAGTATCTTATGGAAGCGACAAAGCAGTGCTTCTTCGAGGGGATGCAGGCTGCAAGAGCTGGAAATCATGTGCGCGATATAGGGATTGCGATAGAGTCATATGCCGATGAGTGCGGGCTTGGAGTTGTGATAGATTTGGTAGGACATGGAGTTGGGAAGAATCTGCACGAAGAACCGGAGGTTCCAAACTTTGCGACCAGAAGACGCGGACCAAAGCTTAAAGCTGGCATGACAATAGCGATAGAGCCGATGATCACATTGGGGGATTATGATGTGAGATGGCTGGATGATGGCTGGACAGTTGTGACTGCCGATAGATCACTGGCAGCACACTACGAGAATACAATACTTATAACTGATTCGGATCCCGAGATATTATCAAGGGCGGATGGAATAGAGTTATAGTTGTTATATAGAACTCATAAGTTGATTTAGTATAATAGGAGGATTTTAGAAAATGTCAAAGGCAGATGTAATCGAAGTAGAAGGAACAGTAGTTGAGAAACTTCCAAATGCAATGTTTCAGGTAGAACTTGAGAATGGACACAAGGTTCTTGCTCATATAAGTGGAAAGCTCAGAATGAATTATATAAAGATTCTTCCTGGCGATAAAGTTACCATAGAGTTATCACCATATGATCTCACAAAGGGCAGAATCGTATGGAGAGATAAATAAACACTATATATTTGAGGAATATACAAGAGAAATAATAAAAAAAGTAAAATTTGCTATTGCATTTTAACGTTTCAAATGGTAGAATGCTAATTCGTAGCGGACTTTTTTTGAAAGGAGAGTTTCTAATGAAGGTTAGAGCATCAGTAAAACCTATCTGCGATAAGTGCAAAGTTATCAAGAGAAAGGGAATCGTTAGAGTTATCTGCGAGAATCCAAAGCACAAGCAGCGTCAGGGTTAATCAAAAAAGGAAAAGAAGTATATGGATGATAGCCCATCCCGTATTGAAAAATTAATGAAAGATTAATGAAAGATATGTAAGATATACTTATTTTCGTGCGTCAGTACATACATCTAATGTACTGTATTATTTAAAAGCGGCTGTGGCATATAACAATTTATGCCGATACAATTATATAATTATACAACTTAGTTGAAGGCGACAGTGTATGCATTTCACCCCATAGCAATGTGTTATGGGATACATTTGTGAATTCAGCTTAAAAGAAGATTTTACGGAGGTTATTATAATGGCTCGTATTTCAGGTGTTGATTTACCAAGAGAGAAACGTGTTGAAATTGGTCTTACTTATATCTATGGTATAGGACTTCCTTCATCACAGCGTATTCTTAAGGAAGCAAACGTTAATCCTGACACACGTTGCGCAGATCTGACAGACGATGAGGTTAGAAGACTCAGCGAAGTTATCAAGGCAACACAGGTAGTAGAGGGAGATTTACGTAGAGAGATAGGCTTCAATATTAAGCGTTTACAGGAGATCGCTTGCTATCGTGGTAAGCGTCATAGACAGGGACTTCCTGTTCGTGGACAGAAGACTAAGACTAACGCTAGAACTCGTAAGGGTCCTAAGAAGACTGTTGCTAATAAGAAGAAGTAATATTTTATAGAATATATTTGTAAAAAACCATAGGAGGTTTAGGCTAATGGCTAAGCAGGCAACTAAAAAAGTGGCTAAGAAGCGTGTCAGAAAGAGCGTACAGCACGGACAGGCTCATATTCAGTCATCTTTCAATAATACAATTGTTACATTAACAGACGCTGAAGGCAATGCGCTTTCATGGGCAAGCGCTGGTGGATTAGGATTCAAGGGTTCTAAGAAGTCAACTCCATATGCTGCTCAGATGGCTGCAGAGACAGCTGCAAAGGCTGCTGCACCTTACGGACTCAAGACAATCGATGTATTTGTTAAGGGACCAGGTTCAGGAAGAGAGGCTGCAATTCGTGCACTCTCAGCATGTGGTATAGATGTAGTAAGTATCAAGGATGTTACTCCGGTTCCACATAACGGATGTCGTCCACCAAAGAGAAGAAGAGTTTAATTTTAGGAGGTACAAACAAGATGGCAGTAGATAGAACCCCAGTTCTTAAGAGATGCAGATCTTTAGGCATGGAGCCAATGTATCTCGGAATAGACAAGAAGTCAAACAGAAAACCAAACAGATCAAATAGAAAGCAGAGCGAGTATGGACTTCAGCTCCGCGAGAAGCAGAAGGCAAAGTTCATTTATGGTGTACTTGAGAAGCCTTTCCGTAATCTTTATGCAAAGGCAGAGCAGCAGAAGGGATTAACAGGTCCTAACCTCATGACATTGCTTGAGCTCAGACTTGACAACATTATCTTCAGATTAGGCTTTGCCAGAACAAGAAGAGAGGCAAGACAGATCGTAGATCATAAGCACGTACTTGTAAACGGCAAGTGTGTAAACATCCCTTCATATTCAGTTAAGCCAGGCGATAAGATTGAGATCAGAGAGAAGAGCAAGTCTCTTCAGAGATACAAGGATATCATGGCAGCAACAGAGGGCGTTCTCGTACCAGGCTGGTTGACAGCAGACAGAGATAACCTCACAGGTGAAGTTGTAGAGAAGCCAAGCAGAGAGCAGATCGATGTTCCTGTAAATGAGACTCTTATCGTCGAGTTATATTCTAAGTAAGATTTGTTCTTTATTTATACATTTTGTAACTTGGAGTGTAGCATTTTAAAACCCGTAAAGGAGGGGCTTAGATGTTTGAGTTTGAAAAACCAAAAATCGAGATCGTTGAGACTTCAGATGACAACAAGTATGGCAAGTTTGTAATCGAGCCTTTAGAGAGAGGTTACGGTATAACACTTGGTAACTCACTTAGAAGAATAATGCTTTCTTCATTGCCAGGTACTGCTGTAAGCCACGTTAAGATAAAAGGTGTTTTACATGAGTTCAGCTCAATACCAGGTGTAAAAGAGGATGTTACTGAGATCATAATGAACATCAAGAATGTCGTTATCAAGAACAACTCAGATACATTCGAGCCAAAGCAGGCATATATTGATGTCGTTGGTGAGAGAGTTGTTAAGGCGGGAGATATCAAGGTTGACGGAGACATCGAGATCGTTAATCCAGACCTTGTTATAGCAAACCTTAGTGGCCCTGATGCAAAGCTCGAGATGGAGCTTACAATTGCCAATGGTCGTGGATATGTGAGCCTTGACAAGAACAAGGAAGCAGATGCACCTATTGATGTTATCGCTATTGACTCAATCTTCACCCCTGTTGAAAGAGTAAACCTTACAGTTCAGAATACACGTGTTGGTCAGGTTACTGACTATGATAAGTTAACTCTTGATGTATATACAAACGGAGCTCTTGCTCCAGACGAGGCAGTAAGTCTTGCTGCAAATCTTCTGGTAGAGCACTTAAAGCTGTTCGTAGATTTATCAGAGAACGCACGTCTTGTAGATGTTATGGTTGAGAGCACAACAGACGAGAAGGAAAAGGTTCTTGAGATGAATATCGATGAGCTTGAGTTGTCAGTTCGTTCATACAACTGTCTCAAGAGAGCTGGTATCAACACAGTTCAGGAACTTATCAATAAGACACCAGAGGATATGATGAAGGTTCGTAACCTTGGTCGTAAGTCACTGGATGAAGTTTTAGCTAAGCTTAAGGAGCTGGGCTTAGCGCTTAATCAGAACGAGGACTAATAAATTAGTTTTCGCATACCACTCAAGCTGAATAATAGTAAGCACAGTGAAGACCCGCAAAGGGTATAGGAGGATAATTAAAATGGCAAAGTATAGAAAGCTTGGAAAAGCAAGCGCACAGAGAAACGCATTACTTCGTAACCAGGTAACTCAGTTACTGTATCATGGAAAAATCAAGACAACAGAGGCAAGAGCTAAGGAAGTTGTTAAGATCGTAGAGAAGCTCATCACATTAGCAGTTGCTGAGAAGGACAACTACGATGAGGTTACAGTTCAGGCTAAGGTTGCTAAGAAGGATAAAGATGGCAAGAGAATCAAGGAAGTTGTAGATGGTAAGAAGATTACTGCATACGACACAATTGAGAAGAAGGTAAAGAAGGATCAGCCTTCAAGACTTCATGCCAGAAGAGAGATGCTCAAGGTTTTATATCCAGTTGTTGAAGTTCCTACAGATGCTGCTGGTAAGAAGGCCGGTACAAAGAAGATCGATTTAACACAGAAGTTATTCGACGAATACGGTACAAAGTACGCAGGACGTAAGGGTGGTTACACAAGAATCATCAAGATCGGTCAGCGTAAGGGTGATCAGGCTCTTGAGGTTATTCTCGAGTTAGTATAATCATATAATCAATAAGATTTATACAAGTATATAAACAGGGCTGCAGTACATAGACGTATTAGTATACGTTTTGTGTACGGCGGCTCTTTTTTATAACAGGAAAACCTGTCATGTGATATATTGAAAGATATGATAGCTATCTACAAGGAAATAGTATGAGTTTTATAAATATCAAAGGATTATCTCATAAATTTAATATAAAAGATAAGGACGGTAATAAGGTAGGGGAGAACTGGGCTGTAAAGGACGTTGATTTTCTTGCAGAGAAAGGAGAGATGATAGCGATTCTTGGACGAAATGGTTCGGGTAAATCAACATTTGCAAGACATTTAAATGGGCTTCTTGTGCCACATGAGGGAACCGTGATAATAGGTGGACAGGATCTGTCCAAAGTGAGTGTATTGTCATCAATCAGAAGACAGGTGGGAATGGTATTTCAGAACCCGGACAATCAGATAGTTGGGAATACGCTTGCTGAGGACGTTGGATTTGGGCTTGAAAATCTCGGTATGTCAAGTGCTGATATATGGGATAAGATTGACGAGATGCTTGAATTGACGGGCCTTGCGGCATACAAATACAGCAATACTTCAAGGATAAGCGGTGGACAGAAGCAGAGACTTGCGATAGCGTCAGCCATGGCTATGACGCCGGAGTGTATAGTTCTTGACGAGGCTACATCCATGCTTGACCCGCAGGGGGCACGAGATATGCTGGAGCTTGTGCAGAAATTGCACAGAGAGAAGAATATAACCGTTATCATGGTGACTCACAAGATATCTGAGGCACTTATGGCGGATCGAGTATATATATTGGACAATAGTAAGATAGTTGCAGAGGGGACACCGGAGGATGTATTTACCGATGTTGAGAGACTTAAAAAATACGGACTTGAGATTCCTGTTAGAATGAAGCTTGAAGCAGGAATACCTGTAGACATCTGCAGTGAGTACAAGAAAAAACATTTGCAGATAAGCCAGGATGCGGGAGTTCTCGCGGATCATATAGGTGACAGTGGTAATTCTCTCAGTAATTTAAGGAGATGTATAGTTGAGCTTCAGAATGTGTCATACTCATATATGAATGGAAATGAAGAGTATAAGGCGCTTTCTGATATAGACCTGAAGATATATGAGGGGCAGGTAGTGTCGGTGATCGGACAGACAGGTTCGGGAAAGAGCACGCTATTACAGATGATAAATAAGCTTATAGCCCCACAGAGTGGACACGTATATCTGTATGAAACAGATGTGCAGAGAGTAAGGAATATAAAGGATATAAGAAGGCGTATAGGATATGTGTTTCAGTTCCCAGAATCGCAGCTGTTTGAGAACACGGTGCTAAAAGACGTAATGTATGGACCAATCAACTTTGGCATGTCTAAGGAGGAAGCAGAGCGGGCAGCGGAAAATGCGCTGGATCTTGTTGGCGTTCCGAAAAAATATGCGGATTATTCACCGTTTGAACTGTCAGGAGGACTAAAAAAGCGAGTTGCTATAGCGGGAATACTTGCGTATGAACCGGAGATATTGATACTTGATGAGCCTGCGTGTGGACTTGATGGTGAGAGCCGGGAACAGTTGTGGAATCTTATACGAACGCTCAATAGAGAAAAAAATGTGACCATCATACTGGTATCCCACGATATGGAGGATGTGTACGAGATGTCAGAGAGGGTTCTTCTTATGGATCATGGTAGAATCGTGTATGATGGGGGAACAGTAGGCTTCTTTGATGATAAGGAGCTACTTGACCGATATGGTATAGAGACTCCAGATGGTTTTAAAATGTGGCAAAATCTTTAAAATGGTGGTTAAATTAGCTAGATTTTAAGCGATGTTTATAATATATGACCGGATGTTCAAAATAGATGATCAAATAGGAGACTTTAGAATGATTCGAGACATTACGATAGGACAATATTATAGTGGTGAATCGGTGATCCACAGAATGGATCCAAGGACCAAACTTGCAATCACATTTGTATATGCAATATCGCTTTTTCTCTGCAAAGACTGGATCATGATACTGACAGCAACTGTATTTCTTTGTACATATGTAGCTGTTAGCAGAGTTCCCTTAACATATATATGCAAAGGCCTCAAGGTTATATGGATGTTTATTTTCTTTACAGCAATATTCAGTGTGTTCAATGGTGATGGAAATGTGATATGGAGCTGGCACAGACTTCGGATAACAGACAAAAGCGTGATTACAACAGTGCTGGTGGTGGTGCGGCTTGTATATCTCATAATTGGTTCATCAGTGATGACGTATACTACGCGACCTATGAACCTGGCAAATGGTCTTGAGAGCAGCCTGGGATTTTTGAAGAAGGTCAAAGTTCCGGTGGCAGAGATGGCTATGATGCTCATGATTGCGCTGAGATTTATTCCTATTTTTATGGAGGAGCTGGATAAGATCATGAAAGCACAGCTTTCCAGAGGCGCGGATTTTGAGAGTGGAAATATATTCAGAAGGATAAAGAGTTATGTGCCTGTATTTGTGCCGCTTTTTGTGTCAGCGATAAGGAGAGCTATTGATCTGGCACAGGCAATGGATGCCAGATGTTTTGACGGCAGTGAGGGCAGAAGTCGTATGAATCCTTTAAAATACAGTGGAACAGACTATGTAAGTTATGCTATAGTGTTGGTGTATCTGGGATGCATGATAGTATATAGATGTGTGATGTAGTAAATACCGCGGACATTATTCCGTGATACCTGAATGATTCGGGATCAAGATCTGCACTGCATACAGACTTGCCTGAGAATGTATTAGAGGCAGAGTGATCAAGATACATTGATAACTATAGAAAAAGATATGGATGTGTCAGATACATTGATAATATAGAAAAGGATACGGATGTGTCGGATGCATCCCTAGTATGAATATGAAGAGAGTAAAATTGGTTGTAGCCTATGATGGAACAAATTATTGCGGATGGCAGGTCCAGATAAATGGAATAACTGTGGAGGAGGTCCTGAATAAGACTCTCAGCGAACTCTGCCATGAGAATATAAAGGTGATAGGAGCCAGTAGGACGGATTCTGGAGTGCATGCCCTGGGAAATGTGGCGGTATTTGATACTGAATCAGGGATACCAGGAGAGAAGTTTTCATTTGCGCTTAATCAGCGGCTCCCGGAAGACATAAGGATACAGGAGTCATGCCAGGTGGCTGACGATTTTCATCCGAGATACTGTGACACGATCAAGACATATGAATACAAGATATTAAACAGAAGATTTGATATGCCGACGGAGCGTCTTTACTCGACATTCGTCTATTATCCACTTGATATAGATAAGATGAAGCGGGCTGCGGCAGTGCTGGTTGGGGAGCATGATTTCAAGAGCTTCTGTTCATCAAGGTCTCAGGTGGAGAATACAGTCCGTACAATAACAGATATAACCATAGACAAGGCGGGCGACATGATACATATAAGGATCAGCGGCAATGGTTTCCTGTACAATATGGTCCGCATCATAGTGGGAACTTTGATGAAGATAGGTCTTGGAATCTGGCCGGAGGACTGTATGGAGTCAATACTTGAGGCTAAGGATAGGACGAAAGCAGGGCCGAAAGCCGAAGCAAAGGGGCTTACTCTTGTGGAGATAAAATATCTGTAAACGTAAACGGCTGCAGACGTATAATATCTGCCGGGATAAGATAAAATTGCTGATAATGTGTTGGCAGTTCATAAAACAGCGAGGTTATATTCTGTATATTATAACTTGGAAAAGTGGACTTGAAATAATCTAGAAATAAGAATGAAAAGTGGAAAACATCTAGCAAAACAGTGAAAAATAGATGAAAAACATTGTCTGAAATGCACAAAAAATAATGAAAATAAGAGCCAATCATGTTATAATTACATTGAAATGCTGCTACATGACGGATATGTCAGGAATTGTTTCGAAGTGTTCGGAATATTTCAAGGTGTTTCAATGAAGATAACATGATTGGCTTTTTTATTTTGATTTTAGGAGGGCAAACGATGGCAAGATTTACATTACCAAGAGATTTATATCACGGAAAAGGTGCTTTGGAGGCACTCAAGACATTCAAGGGTAAGAGAGCAATGGTCTGTGTCGGAGGCGGATCCATGAAAAGATTTGGATTCCTTGACAGGGCAGTTCAGTACCTTGAGGAAGCTGGAATGGAAGTTAAGTTATTTGAGGGAATTGAGCCAGATCCTTCAGTAGAGACGGTTATGAAGGGTGCAGCAGCCATGCTTGAATTTGAGCCAGACTGGATAGTGGCCATCGGCGGTGGTTCACCTATAGATGCAGCAAAGGCTATGTGGATAAAGTATGAGTATCCTGATGCGACATTTGAGGATATGTGTAAGGTATTTGGAATCCCTGAACTTAGAAAGAAAGCTCATTTCTGCGCTATTTCTTCAACATCAGGAACTGCAACAGAGGTTACAGCATTCTCGATCATCACAGATTATGAGAAGGGAATCAAGTATCCGATAGCTGATTTTGAGATTACACCTGATGTTGCGATCGTAGATCCTGAGCTGGCAGAGACCATGCCTCAGAAGCTGGTTGCACACACAGGTATGGATGCCATGACTCATGCAATCGAGGCTTATGTATCGACAGCAAACTGCGATTTTACAGATCCACTGGCACTTCATGCGATCAAGATGATCCAGAATGATCTGGTTGGATCATATAATGGAGACATGGAGAAGCGTGACGCGATGCACAATGCACAGTGTCTTGCAGGTATGGCATTTTCAAATGCACTGCTTGGAATCGTACATTCAATGGCACACAAGACCGGAGCAGCATTTGCCGATTACGGTGCACATATCATCCACGGAGCAGCAAATGCGATGTATCTCCCGAAGGTTATCGCTTTCAATGCAAAGGATGAGACAGCAAAGATTCGTTACGGCGAGATAGCAGACTTCATGGGCCTTGGCGGAGAGACACTCGACGAGAAGGTAGCTCTTCTCATCGCATATCTGCGCAAGATGAATGATGAGCTGAACATACCTCACTGTATCAAGAATTATGGACCTGACAGCTATCCATGTGCGCAGGGCTTTGTTCCGGAGGATGTATTCCTTGAGAGACTTCCTGAGATCGCTGCAAATGCGATACTTGATGCATGTACAGGCTCCAACCCAAGACAGCCAAGCCAGGAGGAGATGGAGAAGCTGCTGAAGTGCTGTTACTATGACACAGAGGTGGATTTCTAAATAAAAGATAGTATTTACAGACAGAAGAATGAATGATAATATGGTATCCGGCGGTGCACATGTATCGCCGGATATTTTTGTTGGAAAAAATAGTTGACAACAAAATGTAATTATAATATACTTGCAAAGTATGCGAAGTTTATAAGTATGTTTCGAACCAATGCCCCGGTAAGGAATGTGCTGAATATACATTAGTAAAGAAGATTATAAAGAATAATTTAGGAGGTACCACGATGAAGAGCTTTATGGCAAGCCCATCAACAATAGAGAGAAAGTGGTATGTAGTTGACGCTACAGGACATACTTTAGGTCGTCTTGCATCAGAGATCGCAAGCATTTTAAGAGGAAAGAACAAGCCAACATATACACCACACATTGATACAGGTGATTATGTAATAGTAGTAAACGCTGACAAGATTCAGGTAACTGGTAAGAAGTTAGATCAGAAGGTATACTACAACCACTCAGATTATGTAGGTGGTATGAAAGAGACAACTCTTCGTGAGAAGATGGCTAAGAAGCCAGAGGATGTTATCTACCTTGCAGTTAAGGGAATGCTTCCAAAGGGACCACTTGGCAGAGAGATGATTACAAAGCTTCACGTATACGCTGGTGCAGATCACAAGCATCAGGCACAGAAGCCAGAAGTATTAGAGATTAAGTACTAAGAAGGAGGAGATTAACAGATGGCTAAGACAACAAAGTTCTATGGAACAGGAAGAAGAAAAAGCAGTATCGCCAGAGTTTACATCACTCCAGGTACTGGTAAGATTGTTATAAACAAGAAGGATATGGATGAGTACTTTGGCCTTGATACACTCAAGGTTATCGTAAAGCAGCCACTCGTTGCTACAGGCACAGAAGGTAAGTACGATGTACTCGTTAACGTATGTGGTGGTGGTTTTACAGGTCAGGCTGGAGCTATCAGACATGGTATTTCAAGAGCACTCCTTGAGGTTGATGCTGAGTACAGACCAATCCTTAAGAAGGCTGGATACCTTACAAGAGATCCAAGAATGAAGGAGAGAAAGAAGTACGGTCTCAAGGCCGCTCGTCGTGCTCCACAGTTCTCAAAGAGATAATTATATATCATTTCAGATATATCAAGAACCCGCAGAAGTCCAACACTTTTGTGGGTTCTTTTTTTCAGAATTTTTGAGATTCAGATTAGGAGGAACAAAAGATATGGTGACATTATTGTCGAAGCTGTGGATCAAATCAGATAATTATAAGGATAGCAAGGTGAGGGAGAAATATGGTGTTCTTTGCGGAGCTGTTGGTATATTTTTGAATGTATTATTGTTTCTGGGAAAATTCTTTGCTGGATTACTTTCGGGGGCTATCTCGATCACGGCGGATGCGTTCAACAATTTATCAGATGCAGGAAGCTCGTTTATATCTATGATAGGCTTTAAGTTATCTGGCAGAAAACCGGATCCGGATCATCCGTTTGGACATGGAAGAATAGAGTATATATCAGGCTTATTTGTAGCAGTCATGATCATATTGATGGCCTACGAGCTTATTAAAGATTCAATCGGAAAGATCCTACATCCGGAACTTCCCAAATTCAGCAGTCTAGTTGCCGTTATACTCGTTGTTTCAATTGGAGTAAAGATATATATGTATTTCTACAATAGGAGTATAGGCAGAAAGATAGAGAGTGCGACCATGATAGCGACGGCAAAAGACAGTTTATCTGATACATTTTCCACAATAGTTGTTCTTGCATCTGCATTTGCTGCTCATTTCTGGAAAATACCTATAGATGGATATTGCGGATTATTGGTGGGCGTAATGATACTCATAGCTGGCATCACTGCAATGAAGGATACGGTCAGCCCATTGCTTGGTCAGGCACCGGAACCAGAACTTGTGGATGAGATCGAGAAGATCGTGAGGTGTGATAAAAGGATCCTTGGTATTCATGATCTTGTGGTCCATGATTATGGACCTGGCAGACTTATGGTCAGCCTGCACGCAGAAGTTCCTTATAAGGAAGATATTCTTGAACTGCATGATCTGATCGATCAGATAGAATTCTCTCTCAGAAAAGAATTAAATTGTGAGCCTGTCATTCACATGGATCCGATAGTAGATGACGATGAGGAGACAAATGCTGTGAAAGCGCGGATCACTGAAATTATAGAATCACTTAATAAGGATAGCAGAAAAAATGAAAATGTTCAGTTTCACGACTTTAGAATGGTAAAGGGTTCAACACATTCCAATCTGATTTTTGATGTGGTTTTGCCACATGGATATCAAATGTCGGAAGAACAGATAATAGCCTATATCAAGGAAAAAGTTAGTGAGTACAATAAAAATTACTATTGTGTGATACATATTGACAGAGCGTATGTAAAATAATTCCAGATGGTGAGCACCCTAACCACAGAAGAGTAAGATCTTCTGTGGTTATTATTATTATCACATAATACATAATACATTTACAGGCATTTCCTCAATCTTAGGTTTGACTTTACCATGATAAACTGTTACTATGTTACCGTGTTGTGCCCTAATAGGGCTTATATATCATGCAGATGCCCGGTGTAGTGTGTTTCATGCATCTGCCAAGTATATTCAAGTATATTTCAGGAGGAAAAAAGTATGAAAAAGTTATTATCACTGCTCTTAGTGGCAGCAATGGGACTTTCACTGGTTGGATGTGGCGGATCTGATAACGGATCTAAGAGTGAGTCAAAGAGTGATCTGGAGTATGTAAAGGATAAGGGAACTCTCGTTGTCGGTGTTACAGACTTCGCACCGATGGATTACAAGGATGAGTCAGGCAACTGGATCGGATTTGACGCGGATATGGCATCAGCATTTGCAGAGAGCCTTGGGGTAAAGGCAGAGTTCGTAGAGATAGACTGGGACAACAAGATCATGGAGCTTGACGGCAAGACCATCGACTGTGTATGGAATGGTATGACACTTACAGATGAGGTTACAAGCTCAATGGCATGTTCAGATGCATACTGCAACAATGCTCAGGTAGTTATCGTGCCAAATGATAAGGCAGACAAGTATCAGACAGTAGACAGCATCAAGGAGCTTACATTTGCTGTAGAGGCAGGAAGCGCAGGCGAGGATCAGGCCAAGGCGCTTGGACTCAACTATACAGCAGTAAAGGCACAGGCAGATGCACTCATGGAGGTTGCAGCTGGAACATCGGATGCAGCGATCATTGATTCACTCATGGCAGCAGCTATGGTTGGCGAGGGAACAGGTTATGACAAGCTCACATATACCGTAGGTCTTAACAGTGAGGAGTATGGCGTTGGTTTCAGAAAGGACTCAGATCTTGTAGCTGAGCTCAACAAGTTCTTTGCAGACAGTAAGGCTGACGGCTCAATGGAGAAGTGTGCTGAGACATATAAGGTACAGGCTGCACTTACAAAGTAATAGATAAGATATAATTAGTATTTTTACCATCACTTAGAGAGAAAAATTATTATGGATTTGTTTTTTGAACAGCTCCCGGTCGTACTTGGAGCTCTTAATACAGGATTTATACAGACATTAAAATTGTTCTTCGTGACATTGCTCGGTGCATTTCCGCTTGGACTTCTCATAGCACTCGGTTCCATGTCAAAGTTTAAACCGCTCAGCTATCTTATGAAGTTCATTGTATGGATAGTGAGAGGTACACCACTTATGATACAGCTGCTCATCATATATTATTTCCCGGGACTTGTATTTCACAATCCGGTATGGGGCGGCGGCGAAGGCGGAAGATTTGTTGCGGCATCGGTGTCATTCATAGTGAACTATGCCTGCTATTTCTCAGAGATTTACCGTGGAGGTATCCAGGGTATTCCTGTAGGACAGGAGGAAGCCGGACTCGTGCTCGGCATGACTCCAAAGCAGATATTCTTCAAGGTCAAGCTTTTGCAGATGATAAAGAAGATAGTTCCGGCGATGTCCAACGAGATCATAACTCTGGTCAAGGATACTTCACTTGCCCGTATCATTGCACTTCAGGAGATCATCTGGGCAGGACAGGCATTCATGAAAGGTTCGCAGGGAATCTCGGGTGCAATATGGCCACTCTTCTTCTGCGCATTCTATTATCTGATATGGAATGGCGTACTCACAGTTTTACTTGGCAAATTAGAGAAGAAACTTGATTTCTTTAGATAGGAGGAGCCGCAATGAACGCAGTTCATACTCGGAATCGGCTCCGACGACCTGCCCCGCTGCGGAGCAGAGGGGCGATACAGATTAATAGGAGGAGCCGCTATGAACGCAGTTCATAATCGGAATCGGCTCCGACGACCTGCCCCGCTGCGGAGCAGAGGGGCGATACATATTAAATAGGAGGAACCGCTATGGCTATATTAGAGGTTGAACATATAAAAAAGAAGTTTGGCAAGACGGATGTGCTCAAGGATATAAGCTTTTCTCTGGAGCAGGGCGAGGTCCTTTCTATCATAGGATCATCAGGAAGTGGAAAGACAACACTTCTTCGCTGTTTGAACTTTCTGGAGATGCCGGATAACGGAGTAATCCGTGTAAAAGATGAGATCCTGCTTGATACAGACAAGCCGGAAACCCTTAAGGAGTCGGAGGTGCGCAAGAAGAGACTGCATTTTGGACTGGTGTTCCAGTCATTTAATCTTTTCCCGCAGTACACGGCACTTCAGAACGTGATGCTCGCAAGAGAGCTTCTTGCAAAGGAGAGACCGGATTTCAAAGTAAACAAGAAGAATATACTCGACGAGATAAGAGTCCAGGCAGAGGAACTTCTCCGCCAGATGGGACTTGAGGAAAGAATGAACAACTATCCTCACCAGCTTTCAGGCGGACAATGCCAGCGAGTTGCCATAGCAAGGGCGCTTGCGTTGCAGCCGGACATACTTTGTTTCGATGAGCCTACATCGGCTCTTGATCCGGAGCTCACAGGAGAGGTGCTTAAGGTTCTCAGAAACCTTGCAGACAAAAAGACGACCATGATAATTGTTACCCATGAGATGGCATTTGCAAAGGATGTTGCAAGTCAGGTCATATTCATGGATGATGGATATATACTTGAGCAGGGAAGACCTGACCAGGTATTTGACAATCCGAAGATGGAGAGGACAAAGCAGTTCCTCTCATCGTATTCATAAAGAATGTATATGATCCCGGAGTATCGACAGGAGTCGATATTTCGGGATTTTTTTATGGAGTTGATGACTATATCACAAAGCCGCTTGATCTGGATGAGCTGCTTGTCAGGGTGGAATCCGTTCTTGGACGATGCGATAGAGACTGCAGACGTGGACGTGGCGGCATTCTGACATAGATTCGGACGATGAGATAGATGTGGATATGATATTCGATGCGTTCTGCCGTGGAAAGTCCAGACAGAAGGAGGGCGCAGGGCTGGGACTTTACATAGTAAGGTGCCTTGCAGACAAGCTGGGACATGAGGTGAGCGCGGAGGTTGCCGGCGAGGTATTTACTATAAATATATCTATGTCGACTGACCGAGATTAAAAATAACTTGGTCATAGCAATGTATTATGGCATGTGTATGAAAAATTAATACGGAAATAGCGAAGACACTAAATGTCGCTTGCCCAATGTCAGACGGGCAGGCAGCATTTGGTGTCTTTTTTTGAAGAGGACAGAAGAATGCCTAAGACAAGGGGGCAATAAATCCGGCAATGCGTTCTACTTCATGTCGCAGGAAAAAATATCAGCAATCCATTCCCATAGCCCTGGCTTTGGTGGCCTGTGTATCTCCCCTGGGATGATGTGGTGGGGCATAGATGGATGAGAGCTTCAGTGGATTATTGCCAATGTTGATGATGTTGTGCCATGTGCCGGCTGGTATACAGACGCATTCTCCTGCACAAAGATTCTGACGGAAACACAGTTCGTTTGGGCAGCAGCCCATCCTGACTGAACACTGTCCCTGTTCAATCCTGATGATCTGATCGGTATTATCATGGATTTCCAAACCTACATCTGAGCAGGCAGGTATACACATGACTGTCATCTGCATGAAACAGCCGGTCCACACGGTTTCGCGGTAATTGTGGTTCTGTAACGCTTTCTCCCGGAGGTCTATAGTGCAGATGTTGTCACGACAGTCAGGTCTGTTCGGAGAACAATGGTTGTTGTATTTCATAGGATAGTCCTTTCAGATTCAATAGTTCTATTTATAGTATTCAGAAAGGATAGAATATGACAAAAATTATACATTTTTATGTAGCCTGGATGGTGAGCTATGTGAAAAAATGCAAAAAGTGATAAAAAAATTGAAATTAGTATTGACATTTTGTACATAAACAACTAATATAAGATATATCAAATGGAAACGGTTCCAAAAACGTTTCCGAAAAAACAAAGTAACCATTAAGCAGCTCGTATAAGAGATGACTGAAGGAAAAATTTTTATTATTTTATGGGAGGAACCAATATGAACAAGAAAGGTATTGCGGCACTTGGATTGTCACTTATGATGGCAGGTACCATGTTGACAGGATGTGGCTCAGGAGATTCAGATGGAGCAGGAAAGAAGGCAGATGCAAAGGGCTCTGTATATTATCTGAACTTCAAGCCGGAGCAGGATACACAGTGGCAGGAGCTTGCTAAGGTGTACACAGAAGAGACTGGCGTTGATGTGACGGTAGTTACAGCAGCTGCTGGTCAGTATGAGACTACTCTTAAGAGTGAGATGGGTAAGTCAGAATCACCTACCCTGTTCCAGGTAAATGGACCGGTTGGTCTTGCTTCCTGGAAGGACTATTGTTATGATCTTGGATCATCACAGGTGTATAAAGAACTCACATCTGAGGACTTTGCACTTAAGGATGGCGATAAGGTCGCAGGAATCGGATATGTTATAGAGTCATACGGAATCATTTACAACAAAGAGCTTTTAAGCAAAGCTGGATACACAGAGGATGATATCAATTCATTTGCAGACCTCAAGAAGGTGGCAGAGGATATAACAGCCAAATCAGACAAATTAGGATTCTCAGCATTCACATCAGCTGGAATGGATGGCTCATCAGACTGGAGATTCAAGACACATCTTGCAAATCTTCCAATCTACTATGAATACAAGGCTGATGGAATCGATACTACAGATGCGATCAAGGGTACATATCTTGATAATTACAAAAATGTATGGGATCTGTACATCAACAACTCAACAACCGATCCAAAGCAGCTCAGCACAAAGACTGGTGATGATGCGGTTGCAGAGTTTGTTTCAGGACAGGCAGTATTTTATCAGAATGGTACATGGGCATACTCAGATGTATCATCACTTGGCGATGACAACCTCGGAATGCTCCCTATCTATATAGGAGTAGATGGTGAGGAGAATCAGGGACTCTGTACAGGAAGTGAGAATTACTGGTGTGTAAATGCTAAGGCTTCAGAGGAAGATATCCAGGCAACTCTTGACTTCATGGAGTGGTGTGCTACAAATGACACCGCACTTAAGGCAATCTGTGGTTCAAAGGGCGCTATGCCTTCAGGAGCCGATGGAATGGGATTTGTAACACCATTCAAGAAGAACCTTGAGTCAACAAACCTTCTTGTAAACATCGCAAATGAGTATGTAGCAGAGGGCAAGACACCTGTAAGCTGGAACTTCACAACAATGCCATCAGAGCAGTGGAAGAACGACCTTGGATCAGCACTTACAACATATGCGGCAGATCAGACAGATGCCAACTGGGATCTTGTAAAGAGCGCATTTGTAGATGGATGGGCTAAAGAGGCTGCTGCAGCAAAGTCAAAATAAAACATATTAACAAATAAACAATAGTACACAACCCAAAAAATAAAAAACATCACAAAATAAAACCAACTTAAAATATGAATAAAGTCCTGCAAGCTGCAGGACACCAGGAAGGCTAACAGCTTTGCAAAGGCAGCTCATACCCAGAGGTGTCAGACTAGAGATGGATATGTATTCATATGCAAATATGTCTACATATCCATTTTTAGACTCATAAGATATTGGAAAGAAAATTGATATGCAACAGAGTGGAGGTTATCAAAAAAATTATGGAGAAAACGATAAAAAGATATTGGCCGGTGTTTCTGATACCGACAATGGCTGCGTTTCTAATAGGATTTATCGTGCCATTTGCCGAGGGAATATATCTGTCCTTCTGTAAGTTCACGACCATAAGGGATGCTGAATTTGTAGGATTTCAGAATTATATAGACGCATTCAAGGACTCGACATTCCCGGATGCATTTAAGTTTACAACATTATTTGCGATTGTCACACTTGTGCTTATAAATGTTCTTGCATTTCTTGTGGCACTGGCACTTACACAGAAGATCAAAGGAACTAATATATTCAGAACGGTATTCTTTATGCCGAATCTTATAGGTGGTATCGTACTTGGATATGTATGGCAGCTTATATTTGATGCCATATTCTCAAAGTTTGATACAGCTCTGAAACTCAATGAAGTCCTCGGTTTCTGGGGATTGGTTATACTTGTGTGCTGGCAGCAGATAGGATATATGATGATCGTTTATATTGCAGGACTTCAGGCAATACCTGAAGACATTCAGGAAGCAGCCATGATTGATGGTGCAAATAGAACACAGAGACTTTTCAGAGTTACGATCCCGAACATGATGCCATCCATAACTATATGTACATTCCTCACAATAACCAACTCATTCAAACTGTTTGACCAGAACCTGGCACTCACAGGAGGCGAGCCACTCCATAAGACAGAGATGCTAGCGCTCAATATATATGAGACGTTTTATGGAAGAGTAGGATATGAGGGAGTAGGTCAGGCCAAGGCAGTCGTATTCTTCATACTGGTAGTAGCGATAGGACTCATACAGCTTAAGATTACAAGATCAAAGGAGGTGCAGCAGTAATGGCGAAGATACAGAAAACAGTAAATACAGCGGATAAAAAGCCTGTATACAGAGTGAAAGAAAAACCAACGTTGACGGGAATTCTGGCTACTTTATTCTTTACCATTATTTCCATAATATTTGTTTCACCGATAATAATCGTAATTATAAACTCGCTGAAAGCCAAGACGTTTATCAGTCTGGAGACATTTGAACTGCCAAATGAGCATAGCTACATAGGCTTGGACAATTATAAAACGGCTATAACACAGTATGATTTCATTAAGGCAGTGGGCTGGACAGTTGTGATAACGGTTCTCTCAGTAGCGGCAATTTTGCTGTTCTGCTCTATGACAGCCTGGTATATAACCAGAGTCAAGAATATAGCGACAAAGATCATATATCTGCTCTGCGTGTTCTCTATGGTAATACCTTTCCAGATGGTTATGTTTACTTTGGCTGGAACTGCGGATGCACTTCACCTTAATACTCCATGGGGAATCGTGATCGTGTATCTTGGATTTGGAACAGGTCTTGCAGTATTCATGTTCTGCGGATTTATCAAGTCCATTCCTTTGGAGGTCGAGGAGGCTGCGATGATAGATGGATGTACGCCGCTCAAGACATTTTTCAGGGTTGTTATCCCTATCATGAAACCTACTTACATATCTGTAGGAATACTTGAGGCTATGTGGATATGGAATGATTTCCTTCTGCCATATCTGGTACTCGACATCAAGAAATACAAGACGATATCTATAGTAGTCCAGTATATGAAGGGCAGCTACGGAAGAGTAGATATGGGAGCGATCATGGCGTGTCTTGTTATGGCTATCATTCCAGTTGTTGTATTCTACCTCTGTGCACAGAAGTACATCATCAAGGGCGTTGCAGCCGGTGCTGTAAAGGGATAGTAATATAATACTATTAAGTGTAAAAAAACAGGCGGTTGTGAAATTCGCAGCCGCCTGAAATTGGTTAAAAGGAGAGATTTCAGATGAAAAGATCAGCAGGAATACTGCTTGCTATATCAAGCCTCCCGTCAAAGTATGGAATTGGCAGCTTCTCAAAAGAGGCATATCGTTTCGTCGACTGGCTTAGGTCTGCACACCAGAGTTACTGGCAGATACTTCCCATGGGTCCCACCGGATATGGGGATTCGCCGTATCAGTCGTTTTCGACATTTGCGGGCAATCCATATTATATAGATCTTGATACACTGGTGGATCAGAGACTGCTCACAGACAGTGAGTGCAGTGAGATAGACTGGGGAGATGATGACAGATACGTTGACTATAGCAAAATTTATAATGGAAGATACAGTCTCCTCAGGAAAGCCTATGAAAGATGGAAAATGACTGACAGCATGGAGTTTTCCATGTTCATGGATGAGAACAGCGATTGGATATATGATTATTCATTGTTCATGGCGATTAAGGATTCATATGGTGGGATTCCATGGACAGAGTGGCCACAGGATATAAGAAACAGACAGCTTGATGCGGTGCAGCAGATGCAGCTTAAGCTTGCGGATGAGATACATTTTCAGCAGTACATGCAGTATTTGTTTTATACTCAGTGGAATGCGCTAAAGAGCTATGCCAACAAGAACCATATAAGGATCATAGGAGATATCCCAATCTATGTAGCTATGGACAGCGCAGATGTATGGGCACACCCGGAGCTTTTCAGGCTTGATGAGGACAGGCGACCATACGAGGTTGCCGGATGTCCGCCTGATGGGTTTTCGGAGACCGGACAGCTGTGGGGAAATCCAATATATGACTGGGAGCTGAACAGGCAGACCGGTTACAGCTGGTGGATAGCCAGAATGAGACACAGCTATAAGCTTTATGATGTAGTCCGGATTGATCATTTCAGAGGTTTTGATGAGTATTATGCCATCCCATATGGGGAGGAAACAGCTGTGAATGGCAAGTGGAAAAAGGGCCCTGGAATGGATCTGTTCAGGAATATAGAAAAAGCACTGGGTAAGAGAGATGTCATTGCTGAGGATCTTGGCTTTGTGACTGATTCGGTCAGAAAGCTTGTGCATGATTCCGGATTTCCGGGAATGAAAGTTGTGGAGTTTGCCTTTGATGTGAGAGATACCGGGGCGGCATCTGATTATCTTCCACATAATTACATACGAAATTGTGTTGTATATACGGGAACCCATGACAATGAGACCCTTATTGGCTGGTGGAGCAGTATAGATCAGAGCGCCAGAGATATGGCGCGGGGGTATATGGCAGCTCATTATACACCGGACCGTCTGATCAATGTCCCATTTATCACGCTTGCTATGAGAAGTATTGCAGATCTCTGTATTATACCGATGCAGGATTATCTGGGACTGGATAATAAATCGAGAATGAATAAGCCATCCACAGTTGGCGATAACTGGAGGTGGCGAACTATATCTGATGATACGGATGATGATCTTGCAGAGGAAATAGGCAGCCTTACACTGATGACCGGGAGAAGCAAGATGTGAAAAAGTACTCTCTAAAAATATTTATCGGGAAATGATAAGTAGAGTATTTTCTTGACCTCCACATATTGGGATAATATAATTATTGGGAATAAAAGAGAAAAGTGGGATACAGCTTATGACAATAAAGGATATTGCGCGTATATCAGGTTATGGTATCGGAACCGTGTCCAGGGTGATCAACAATCAGACCGGAGTCAGCGATGCAGCCAGAGAGAAGATACTCAGGGTTATAGAGGAAAATGGATTTGAGCCGAACGTCAACGCAAAGCTCCTCAAAATGTCAGCGAAATCGGCGGTGGTTGTCATCATAAAAGGAAACCAGAATATGCTGTTTGCGGATATAGTAGAGCGGATACAGAACCTGCTTGCTGGATATGATGAGGATGTCATAGTGGAGTACATAGACGAGGATGGTGACGAGATCGAGTATGCCATCAAACTTATTCATAGTGTAAATCCGAAGGGAATCATGTTTTTGGGTGCCAATCTTGCGCTTTTTGATGAGCGTGTGAAAGAGCTTGAGATCCCGGGAGTTATAATCACGACCGGCGGAGAGATTCTTGCAAATGACAACATATCCTCAATAACGATAGATGACACGGCAGCGACATACGATATGACAAGGTATCTTCTTGAAAAAGGTCACAGGCACATCGGAGTCATCGGAGGGCAGGTGTCCGAGAAACAGATAAGTTTCAACAGATATAAAGGCTGCAAGAGGGCTATAGATGAGTGGCAGCATGATGACCGGGCGGAGTTTACATATATTCCGTGCAGGTATTCTATGAAGGCAGGTTATGAGGCCACGAAGCGTCTCTTGGAGGAACAGCCGGAGGTTACAGCAATCATGGCTCTCAGTGATACGATAGCGATCGGCGTCATGAGAGCGGCTGCTGATCTGGGCAAACATATTCCGGAGGAGCTGTCAGTTACTGGATTTGATGGAATAGAGCTGGCAGGATACTGTGTACCAAGACTTACAACAATAAAACAGAATACAGAGATCATGGCATCGAGAAGTGTTGACATCATGCTCAAGCATATAAATTATGCAGCAGCTGGTGAACATGAGATAGTGCCATATTCCTTGATAGAGGGTGAAAGCGTTAAGAGCATCGGCTAGGATTCAGGGAAAATCTTTTTAATTAAGTTTGAATTCGTCTTATACTGGTATATTATATATCAGTATAGGGCGATTTTTTTTATGAGATAAAAGTTCGGCAAGGCTCTGAAATTCGTATAGAGTATTTATCACAGTTTGGAGATGAGAATATGGATTACATAGACAATATTGAGCTGATTACAAGACTTGTGAAATCAGGATTTTTCGGTATAGTGGGAATATTCTTTATCGGACTTGCAATTTGGATAAAGAAAAAGGAAGACCGGTGGAACTTCAAGAATATCGGAATAGGACTTCTGGCTGGTGGCGTGGCACTTTTGCTTATCGGTGTATCTATGGCAGTAGATAGTCTGCAGGATGGCGGGGTAATAGCTATAGATAGGAATGATCCTGTATGGTTGATCATGGATGCGATCAAGATGCTGGCATGTGTACTGATATTTGTGATAGCTGGATATATTATGCGGTCAAAACGCATAAAAGAGAATGATATGATCGATATGGAGATTGTGGGAAAGATAATAGGATATGACACCGTGACCGGCAGAACTAACATTCCGGGATACGCACATCCCACGGTGGGGTACATTGATCCATACAGCGGTGAGCCGGATTCTTATGTGGTGAATCAGGATATAAACAGAAAGAAGAATCCGATCGGCAGTGAGTATAGACTGCTTTACTCCAGGGAAGAGAGAAAGGCATTTGAGAAAAAGTCAAACAAGGTGTACAGGGAGATGGAGGTTTGCTTTTTCGGACTGGCTGTGCTGATCTTCATTGCGGGGATAGTGAAATTGGTAATGAATGTGTTATAAAATTTATGTAAATATGGACTGGTTGCCGATTACTAATAAATATATTGTAAACCATGCCAGTCCTATGCTAATATAGATATGTTTGCGAAAATGACAAATTTTTATCACTTCAGGAGGAAAACAATGGGTGGATTTTTTGGAGTAGCGGCAAAAGATGACTGTGTGTTTGATCTATTCTTTGGAATAGACTATCATTCACATCTTGGAACAAGACGCGGAGGCATGACAGTGTATGGAGATAAGGGATTTGACAGATCCATACACAATATCGAGAATGCTCCATTCAGAACAAAGTTCGACAAAGATATGCAGAACATGAAGGGCTATTTGGGAATAGGATGTATATCCGATTATGAGCCACAGCCACTCATAGTACGTTCACATCACGGAACATATGCCCTGACAACTGTCAGCAAGATCAACAACGTTGACGAGATATCCAAGGAGATATTTGATCAGGGACATTCACATTTCCTTGAGATGAGCGGAGGGGATATCAACAGCACAGAGCTGGTGGCAGCCCTCATCAACCAGAAGGATAATCTGATAGATGGAATAAGATATGCGCTGGAGAAGATAGACGGTTCTCTGTCACTCCTGCTCATGAACCAGAATGGAATATATGCGGCCAGGGATATGCATGGAAGAACTCCTGTGGTAATAGGCAAGAAGGATGGTGCATTCTGTGCGTCATTTGAGAACTTTGCCTACAAAAACCTTGGCTATCATGACTATAAAGAACTCGGCCCTGGTGAGGTTGTCGTACTCACACCGTCCAACTGTGTGACGCTTGTGCAGCCGGGCAAGGACATGAAGATATGTACCTTCCTGTGGGTATACTATGGTTACCCTGCAAGCTCATACGAGGGTATGAGTGTAGAGCAGATGAGATATAACTGCGGAGCCAGCATGGCAAAGAGAGATAATGTTAAGCCTGATATTGTAGCCGGAGTTCCGGATTCAGGAACAGCGCATGCAGTAGGCTATGCCAATGAGTCCGGAATACCTTTCTCAAGACCATTCATCAAGTACACACCGACATGGCCGCGTTCATTTATGCCGACCATACAGAGCCAGCGTAATCTCATAGCCAAGATGAAGCTTCTGGCAGTTGAGGATCTTATCAAGGACAAGAGCCTTCTGCTTATAGACGATTCTATCGTGCGTGGAACACAGCTCAGAGAGACAACTGAGTACCTTTTTGACAGCGGTGCAAAGGAAGTCCACATCAGACCTGCGTGTCCACCACTTGTATACGGATGCAAATACCTGAACTTCTCAAGATCATCATCAGAGATGGATCTGATAACAAGAAGAGTTATCGAAAGACTCGAGAATGGCAATGTGACAGATGAGGTACTTCAGGAGTACACAGATCCTGATTCTGAGAAATACGAGAAGATGGTTGACGAGATCTGCAAGGAACTGCATTTCACATCACTCAGATTCAACAGACTTGACGATATGCTTGAGGCGTGCGGAGTTGAGAAGTGCAAGCTCTGTACATACTGCTGGGATGGCAAGGAGTAAGCTACGGATGACAGCGATGTTATATGCGGCAGACAGTATCATATATAAAATAATCAATTTGTAATAGTAAGAAAAACGGTGACAGGGATATGGCATTAGAAAATTCAAAGGAAATCACAATAGAAGAGATACAGGAACTGGATAAGGATTCGTATCTGATGGTTGATATCAGGGACGAAGTTGAGATATCCCACGGAGCCATCCCGGGGGCGGTGGCAGTTCCTGCGGACAGTCTTATGTCGGAGCATTTGGCAGAGACCGCAGGTGAACTGTTCCCTGCAGAGAAATATATGACCGTTGGCAATTCAAAAGGGAAAAAACTTATAATCTGCTGCACCCACGGAACCAACAGCATTCCGCTGGCGGAGAGACTTACAGAGCTGGGATACGATGCAGTGAGTCTAAAAGGTGGCTATATATCATGGCTGCTCTATACCATGGGAAAGCAGGAGCAGACTGACATATGTGCCGATGTGGAGAAGAGTCTCCGCAAGAAGTTTCACAAGAAGATATGGTGCAACTTCACAAAGGCTATCAACAGGTATGAGCTGGTGAAGGAAGGCGACAGGATAGCCGTATGTATATCGGGCGGCAAGGATTCTTTCCTCATGGCGAAGTGCTTTCAGGAGCTGAAGAGACACAATAAGTTCCCGTTTGAACTTAAGTTTATAGTCATGGATCCGGGGTACAGTCCGGCAAACCGCAAGGTTATAGAGGACAATGCCAGGATGCTTAACATCCCTATCCAGATATTTGAGTCAGATATATTTGACTCGGTGTACAACGTTGAGAAGTCACCGTGCTACCTCTGTGCCAGGATGAGACGAGGTCATCTGTACAGCTATGCAAAAGAGCTTGGCTGTAACAAGATAGCTCTTGGACATCATTATGACGATGTCATAGAGACCATACTCATGGGTATGCTCTACGGGGCGCAGATGCAGACCATGATGCCGAAGCTTCACAGCACCAACTTTGAGGGCATGGAGCTCATCAGACCTCTTTATATGGTAAGGGAGGACGACATCAAAGCGTGGAGGGATTATAATGAACTTCATTTTATACAGTGTGCATGTAAGTTCACGGACACATGTACCACCTGCAACAATGAGGAGACAAAGTCCAAGCGTCAGGAGATCAAGCAGCTCATAGCAACACTCAAGAAGACCAACCCATTTGTGGAGGGCAACATATTCAAGAGCGTGGAGAACGTCAATGTAGATACTCTTATTGAGTACAAGCAGGGCGGTGTGAGACATAGTTTTCTGGATACCTACGATGAAAAGACAGATAAATAATAACATATAACCAGTAAAAGGCTATCATTGCATCACTATACATGCAGATGATAGCTTTTTGCAATTTTAACACTGTTTTTAATGAAATTTTCATGAATAAACCACATAATAAAGAAGGGAGATTTGTATGCCGGATAGGGAGGTGTTAGTGGATGAGAATGTTGGTAGTAGAAGATGAGAAAGATCTAAACAGTATAATATGCAGTAAACTTGTGAAAGAAGGATACAATGTTGATGCCTGTTATGATGGTCAGGCAGCACTTGATTTCATAGAGATGACGGAATACGATGGGGTTATTATGGATATAATGATTCCACATGTGAATGGTATGGAAGTGTTGAAGACTATCAGGGCAAATAATCAGCAGGTTCCGGTATTATTTCTGACGGCCAAGGGCGAGACTCAGGATATAGTTAGAGGACTGGATGCAGGGGCAAGTGATTACATGACAAAGCCCTTTGAATTCCCGGAGTTTCTGGCCAGGCTCAGAGTAATGCTCAGAACCCAGGGGGTGGTTAATGAGAATGTAATTGCGTGCGGATCTCTGGTTGTGGATATGAATAATCATAAGGCTGTGCGGGATGGTCGGAACATAGATCTCACGGTAAGAGAATATGCCATTCTTGAATATTTGGCACGTAATAGAAATATAGTTGTTACACGTGAACAGATAAGGGCGAATATCTGGAATATTGATGATGATGTGAATTCCAATGTGGTTGATGTGTATATCAGATATCTCAGAAGAAAAATCGACGACAAATATGATGATAAACTTATACAGACGATAAGAGGGGTTGGATATAAACTGGAATGTTAAAAAAGAAAAAATCACTTGTAACATATACGATTATAATGTGTGGCCTTATTATGACTGTTGGTATTGCCTGTCTGCTATTTATACAGAACAGCATAGTGAAAGATGATATGGAATTGCAGGCGTATGAGAAACTTTCAAAGGAAACACGGCAGGTCAGACGTTTTTTATATTATGATCAATCGAAAACACCATCTATTGTAACAGAGTATTATGATCGTGATGAGGAGCTTGAAAACGATGATAAAATATATGTATTCCTGAAGTCGCCAGATGGGGACTTCATAGATGGAGAGATGCCAGATGGATGTAGTGGGAAGTTTCCATATCAATCAGATATTGATGTAATAGGTTTTAATGGAGCCAAATATTATATATTGACGAGAAAAGCCAAGGTTGGTCTGAAAACATTAGAAAATGATAATTTTGTAATCTGCGCAATGGTGGCGGTAAAGGATATAAAGGCGAATTACAAAGTATTGTGGTATAGAACTTATACGGTAATAGGTGTAGTGGCCTTATTCTTCATTTTATTTGCAATTGGGCTAAAAAGGCTGGTTGCTGTGCCGATGAAGGAACTTAATGTGGCTATTAACAGGAGCGGTCAGAATCTAGATTTTACAGAGAAACTCAGATATGATGGACCGTTTCTGGAGCTCGATATGATAACGGAGTCAAATAATAATCTGTATGACCGGGTTCAGAGAGAATTTGAGCGACAGGAAGAATTCAATGCAAATGTATCCCATGAACTGAGAACCCCTGTGGCAGTTATGCATGCCCAGTGCCAGCTTTCCAGAGAGATTGCAGAGAAGAACAATGATCATGAGATGTTGGAGAGCATAGCGGTATTTGAACGTCAGACAACCAAGATGAAGGGGCTTATAGAACAGTTACTTCAAATGTCTATATTGGATAAAAATAACGTTAACCTCAGCGTTGAGGATGTTGATTTATTAGATGTTGTGGAGTCTGTGTGTGATGACGCGGAATACATATGTAAGAAGAATATTCAATTTTGCTATAATCTTGTTCCGACGGTTGTTAAAGTTAACATGAATCTTATTGTTATCGTGGTTAGCAATCTGGTGTCAAATGCAATAAAGTATAGCAATGAGGGGGGGACTGTGGAAGTCACCTGTGGCTCTGATTCAGAGAACTGTTATATATCTGTCAGAGATGAGGGAAGAGGTATAAGTAAAGAACAGAAAAACAGAATTTTTGAGAGCTTTTACAGAGCAGACACTGTAAGAAATACAGAGGGATTTGGCCTGGGTTTATCGCAGGTTATGAAAATAGCAAAGCATTATGGAGGAACTGTTCAGGTGGATAGTGAGGTAGGTAAAGGCAGCAAATTTACTTTTATAATACCTGTAGATAATGGATAGAATTTCAATGTAATATATCTTAATATTTTTTAATGAAACCTTAATTTTCGATAACTATAATCGTGAATTAAGGTTTTATTATTTAAGGAGAATGCTATGAAATCACGAAAGAGAATAATCCATCTGTTAATTGGACCGCTTTTATTTGCGCTTTTATGTGTTTGTCTGCCACATAGCGTGTTCACGGAATTTGAAACAAGGGCTGCGGTTGGAACTATTATATGGATGGCATATTGGTGGGTTACAGGACCAGTAGACTACGCGGTCACGGCGTTTCTTCCGATAGCGCTGAATGCCATATTTCGGATGACAGACATGTCGTCTGTCATATCCAATTATGCGGATGAGACAATTCTGCTTCTTCTTGGAGCATCTATTATAAGCGTTATGTGGGAGAATACGGGACTGGACAAAAGGATTGCCATCACGTTTCTCAGACTCATAGGCAGCAGCCTGCGCACCCAGCTTGTATTCTGGTTTATGCTGGCAGCGGTGTTATCTGCGGTCCTGCCGAATGCAGTGGTATGTGCCACCATCACACCTATAGCGGTTGCCATGCTGAAGTATATAGGAATGGATGATATCAAGAATAACAAGACGGCGTCTAAGATACTTCTGACAATAGCATATGCAACTGGACTTGGTGGTCTGGCATCTCCGCTCGGTGGAGCTATGAATCTTGTAACAGTTGATTACATACAGAAGATTACAGGCAAAGAATACATGTACTCGTCATGGGTTGTCAGGTTCCTTCCCATCATGATCGTACTTATTCTTATCAATATACTATTCACGATAAGGGATGTTAAGCGCACGGAGATGCTCGGTGGATCAAAGGAGTATTTTGTTGCCAGATACAAGGAGCTTGAACCTATGAGCTATGAGGAGAAAGCAGCTCTTATACTGTTTGTCCTTGCGACGGTTCTGGCATTTACGAGACAGCTCTATCAGGGAATTCTTCCAGGACTTAAGCCGGCCTATGTATTTATCATATGTGCTATAGTATCATTTCTGCTCACCAATAAAAAAGGCGAGAGGATCATGGTTTGGAAGAATGTGCAGGGCAAGATCATATGGGGGCTTATGTACATATTTGCCGGTGGCCTTGCCGCCGGAACGCTCATCAACAAATCAGGAGCTGCAGAGGCATTGGGTGAGTATATATCAAAGCTTGATATGAAGGGCGGATTTGTCACGGTATTTATCATACTGACAGTCACTCTGCTGATGTCGGACGTGACATCGAATACAGCTACAGCAGCGGTCGCCATGCCGCTTGTAATATCCATCACACAGGGATGTGGCCTGAATCCGATACCTTATGTGTATGTGGCGTCGGTGGGCGTCAATCTGTCATATATGCTGCCGACATCTATCAGAGCCATACCGGTTGGATATGGATTGTCGCCGAAGTATATGTTCAAAGAGGGGTGGAAGATTACAGTGCTGATTATAGTAATAATGTCAATTGTATGTGCATTGCTGCTAAAGTATTGGCCAGCGTTCAGCACAGTATAGAGAAACAGATTGCAGGATACATGCAGGGGAAGGAATATGTCAGTAATTTCATATATATTTATAGTTTTTTTGCTGTGCACAGTGCTTGTGTATTATATCGTTCCGAAGAAGATGCAGTGGGGTGTGCTCCTTATTGCCAGCCTTATATTCTATGGTTACGCGGGGGTAGAATACCTTATGCTTGTGAGTGTGACAGCGATTGTGGTATATCTGTTTTCTCTCAGACTTCAGAAGAGCCTGGATGAACAGGAGAAGCTGGCTGAGGGAGCAGACAGACGTACAGCAAGAAAGATAAAAGCAGTCGAGAAGACGAAGAGGAAGAAATTTCTTGTGATGGCGCTGGTTGTTGTCATAGGTATACTGGTGGTGTTCAAGGCCATGGGCTTTATCATAACCAATATCAAAAGGTTTATTCCGTATGATGGCCTGCAGAGCATACCGGACTGGAAGCTTATTGCACCTATGGGTATATCATTCTACACATTCATGATGGTATCTTATCTGGTGGATCTATATAACGGACATATAACAGCACAGAAGAATTTCTTCAGATATCTGTCATATGTGCTGTATTTCCCACATGTTACACAGGGACCTATAGCAAGATATGAGGAGGTTGCACACCAGCTCTGGGAACCTCATCATTTCAGCATGGATAACATCATGCGTGGTGTATGGCTGATGATCTGGGGATTTGTCAAGAAGATGGTTATTGCCGACAGGATAGCAGCATTTACAAATGTTGTGTTCGGAGACTGCTTCTCATATCAGGGAGGAGTGTTCCTCTTGGTGGGAATCGCATATTCAGTTCAGATATACTGTGATTTCTCAGGATGTATGGATATTGTCAGGGGGGCATCGGAGTGCTTTGGCATAGTACTTGGTGAAAACTTTAAAAGACCGTATTTTTCACAGACTCTTCCTGATTTCTGGAGAAGATGGCACATATCTCTCGGAGCATTTTTCAGAGAGTATGTATTCTATCCGGTATCGACATCCAAGCTTTTCCTGAAGCTAAATGTAAAGATAAGGGATCATCTGGGTAATGTGATGGGAAAAGTGTTCGCGGCAGGTATTCCTATACTGTGTGTGTGGGTGCTCACCGGTGCATGGCATGGAGCAAAATGGAATTATATAGCGTGGGGACTGTATCATGGAATACTAATATGTATGTCCACATTGTTTGAACAGCCGCTTGCCGATCTGACTGGTAAGCTTAGGATCAACACGGAGTGTATCAGTTGGCAGATATTCAGGATGCTCAGGACATTCCTTCTATGTGTCATAGGACGACTCATCTTTATGGGACAGGGAATAGGAAGCTCAGTATACATGATTAAGTCCATAGTTCTGCACAGAAGCAGAATATATGATATAGTAAATGATTTCTCGCTGGCTGAGGGCGAGTGGAGAGTTATACTTATAGGCTGTCTGGTGTTGCTGTTAGTGTCTGTTGCCCAGGAGATAAGAGAGCGCAGCGGATGTCAGGAGGACATCAGAGACTGGCTTATGAGACAGAACTGGTTGTTCAGATGGCTGGTTGTGGGCATTGCGATAGCGTGTGTTGCCATGTTTGGAGTGTATGGCTCAGGAGCTACGGCAGCATTTATCTATGAACAGTTCTGATATATGTGAGGATATAAGGAGGATACGACAAAATATATGGTGAATTCAGTTAAACATTTTATTTCAATATTGTCACTCATGGCTTTCCTCTTTTTCGTGCTGAGCAAGGCTGGACAGCTTGCAAGACCGATGGACGGCGACTCTGACGTGTGGGCTGATTATTATGCGGAGGCAGACAACACCATAGATACAGTGATGATCGGTTCGAGTGCTATGTACAGATACTGGATACCGGTGCAGGCTTTTTCAGAGCAGAACTTTACATCAGCACTCATAGCGTCCGCCGGTCAGGATATACGTCTTGCACCGTATATCATGGAGGAGGCGGTGAAGAGCCAGAATGTAGACCTGTTTGTTGTGGAGCTTAGAAGTGCTGTGTTCAGGGGAAATATAGACCAGATAAATAAAGACAATCTCAATTACAATCTTGAGGTACTGGTGACAGGCATGAATCCGTCCTTCACCAAATACGAGATGATCCAGAAATATTATCAGGAGGATGAGGTTCAGAAGATAAAACTCATGTTTCCGATACTCATGTATCATGACAATCTGGTGCAGTACGACAGTGAGCTCATAATAGACCGTATGAACACAGCTGCTGATGAATATAAGTTCGCCAGACAGGTCTCCAAGATCACGCCGCTGAAGAAGCCGGTCCTCAAGGCATCCGATGAGAAGTATATGTCGGATGAGGCTCTCGGCTATATAGATGATATACAGAAAAAGGCGGACGAGCTTGGAATCAGGGTGCTGTTTCTCTCAACTCCATATGCTCTCACGACAAAGCAGGGCGCCATACAGCTTGAGCTTGATTCATATCTTGAGGGTAAGGGCTACGATTACCTTGACCTGAACCTGTATATAGAAGATATGGAGCTTGATTATTCAACTGATTTCTACAATAAGCGCCATACAAATATATCAGGTGCGAAGAAGGTCACCAGTTATCTGGCGAAATACATAAAGGATAATTATGATCTAAGTGCAGAGTTAAATGAGGAGCAGAAGCAGAGCTGGACAGATGCAGAGAGCGAATGGTCTTCTGAGGAAGAAGAACTTTTGAACGAGTGGACTAAGTATCAGGAGAAGGAAAAGTAAGATAATAGAGGTACAAGGGTATGGATACGATTTTGCATTACATTCAGAAATATGCACAGACTCAGCCGGATACGATGGCGGTATGTGAACTGAGAAAGAGCGTCACATATAAGGAATACTGGAGCAGCATAAGAAAGACTGCGGGAGTTCTCATGGGTATGGGGATACGCAAAGGTGACCACGTTATGCTCAGGTGCACGCAGAATATAGATTATCTCATAGTGTTTTCGGCGCTGCAGTATATGCAGGCGCTTGTGATCCCGGTGGAGAAATCAACATCCGCTGAGAGAGTTCTGGAGATAGGTGAGAGGGTGGACTCGGAATGCCTGATATCTGATAAAGAGGCAGACGGAATAAGCAGCATAAAGATAAAGGATATAATAGCCAGGGCAAAGGATGCAGATGAGGCAGATCTTGAACTGCCGGGGGAAAATGACAGATCCATGCTCCTTTTCACAACCGGAACAACAGGTTCGTCAAAGGGAGTTGTCATGCTTCACCGCGGAGAGGTAGGAATAGCAGGAAATGTAATAGAGGGAACATCCATGAAGAAAGGCAATGTGGAGATCATCCCTATGCCGCTCAACCATTCATTCGGAATAAGGAGATATCAGTCTGACATGGTGAACGGAGGTACAGTTTGTCTGATGGATGGAATGGTATTCATTGGAACTTTGTGGAAGCTTGTGGAGAAGTATGGTGCGACATCCATGGCCATATCACCGGCATCACTGGGGATGATATTTCATTTGTCTGATGAAAGGATTGCTGATTATGCGGACCAGCTTGACTATATACAGATCGGCTCGGCACCGCTTGCGGAGGCGGACAAGGAGAAACTGCTCAGACTGCTTCCGGACACGAGGCTTTATAATTTTTACGGTTCATCTGAGGCAGGATGCGCCTGCATACTTGAGTTCAGCGGCAATGGCAACAAGACCGGCTGTATAGGAAGACCTACGGTGAATTCTATTGTCAGATTCACAGACGACGCTGGAAATGTAGTAGAAAACGGCAGCCCGGAAGCTCCGGCGCTTCTCTCATGGGGCGGTTCAATAGTCATGGAAGGGTATTACAACGATCCTGATCTCACAGCAGAGACGCTTGTGGGTGGATATGTGAGGACAAAGGATCTCGCATATCTTGACGAGGATGGTGACTGCATACTTGTTGGAAGAGCGGATGATGTAATAAACTATGGTGGAAGTAAAATATCGCCTGCAGAGATAGAGAATCTTGCGCTTGGGTATGAATATATAGACGATGTGGCATTTACATCCATATCAGATCCGATCACCGGAGAATTGCCGGTCATACTGGTTATACAGAAGGACGGATACGATGAGGCTGAGTTTGAGCGATTTCTCACAGACAGGCTGGAGAGCTATAAACTGCCTCGTAAGTATATCTATGTCGATAATATTCCAAAGACATTCAAGGGTTCGGTGCTGCGAAAGGAAGTGAGAAAGCTTGCGGAGCAGAATGTGTAAATACAGAATAGATAACAATAACGATAAGCCTGATGAAGGAGTAAAGTAATACAGAGAATAAAAAGTGTACAAAGGAGAACTATATCATGAAAGAATTTATTGAAATGCTCAGAAAGATTAAGCCAAATGTAGATTTTGAAAATGAGGAGGCTTTGGTTGACGACGGAATACTTGAGTCGCTTGACATCATCTCTATCATATCAGAGATAGCAGATAAGTACGGCGTTGTAATTCCTAGTGATGAGATCATACCAGACAACTTCAACTCAGCTACAGCTCTTTATGAGCTTGTGGAGGATTTGAAATAGCGTTCGGGATAGCGTGGGACGTTGGACAGCATCCGAAACAGAATATGAAACAGAATCGGAAGTGTATTTGGACATATCCGTAATAAAAACCTGTGTATATGGCATATGATGAGACACGTTCTGTGTGTCCCGTGAATATATGTATACACAGTTTTTTTAATATGCACAGATGTTAATATAAACATTGTTGCAAAAATTTTTATTTGTCTGTTGACATATAATTAAATATATGTTTAAATGTTCATGGATTCAACGAGGATGATGAAATCCTGGTGGAAGAGTTAGATGAAAACGATAGCTTATTAACTTTCAAAAATGAATAAGAAAATATGATGATAAGGAGATTACTATTATGAAGAAGTACAAGATCGAAGTTGATTGTGCAAACTGCGCAGCAAAGATGGAGGATGCAACAAAGAAGGTTGCAGGCGTTAAAGATGCGGCCGTGGCATTCATGGCGCAGAAGATGAGCGTAGAGTTTGAGGACGGAGCAGATGAGGCAGAGGTTATGAAGAACGTTCTTAAGGCATGTAAGAAGGTAGAGCCTGACTGCGAGATATTTATGTAATCACAATTCGTCATGTGTCAGGCTATTGTAAAGCAGGTTTTGAAATGTATCAGCATTCCGATCCCTGCTTTGTCTCATATATGGGAACAATTTAGTTGCAGCATGTCTCGTATGTGATGGGAACTGTTAGTGGTTTACAGATGATCGGAATTATATAAGACAGGAGGATGTTATGACAAAGAAACAGAAAAAGGTCCTTATAAGGATCATAGTATCGGCGGTTCTTCTCGTTGCCATGGCTGTCACATTCATAGTGCTTGACAAGACCGGGATGGTGAATCTTGAGAATCCGTCAGTTATGTGGCGATGCATAGAGATCGTGGCTTACCTGATCCCGTATCTCATCATCGGCTACGATATACTTAAGAAGGCTTTTCTCGGAATCATACACGGAGAGGTATTTGACGAGAATTTCCTTATGGCTATTGCAACGGTTGGCGCCATGGTGCTCGGTGAGTACAAGGAGGCATCAGCGGTTATGCTGTTTTACCAGGTTGGTGAGTTATTCCAGAGTTATGCCGTGGGCAAGAGCAGAAAGAATATCACAGCACTTATGGATATCCGTCCTGACTACGCGAACATAGAGAAGGATGGCAAGCTTGAGCAGGTAGATCCGGATGACGTTCCGATCGGAACAGTCATAGTTGTACAGCCGGGCGAGAAGGTGCCTATCGACGGAAAGGTAGTTGAGGGTTCATCTTCACTCAACACAAGTGCTCTCACAGGAGAGAGTGTCCCTAGAGAGGTTCATGTGGGTGATGAGATCATCAGTGGATGCGTCAACCTCAACGGACTTATAAAGATCGAGACAACCAAGGAGTTTGGAGAGTCAACCGTATCCAAGATACTTGATCTCGTCGAGAACTCAAGCATGAAGAAGTCCAGATCAGAGAACTTCATCACAAGATTTGCAAAGTATTATACACCTGCTGTGTGTATCGCGGCGCTTGCACTTGCGGTTCTTCCGCCGTTGGCAAACATAATCATGGGCAATCCGGCTGCATGGTCCAAGTGGATCATCAGAGCGCTGACAACACTTGTCATCAGCTGCCCATGTGCACTGGTAATATCCATCCCGCTGAGTTTCTTCGGAGGGATCGGAGGAGCATCGGCAAAGGGTATTTTGGTCAAAGGTTCTAACTACCTTGAGGCGCTTTCATATACGAAATACGTTGTGTGTGACAAGACAGGAACACTGACAAAGGGTGTGTTCCAGGTTACAGAGATACATCCGGTTTCCGGTATGACTGAGGCTGATCTGCTTGAGAAGGCAGCATTTGTCGAGAGCTATTCCAGCCATCCTATCAGCAAGAGTCTGAAAGAGGCATACGGCAGGGAAATCGACAACAACAGAGTAACGGATGCCAGGGAGATCAGCGGACACGGTGTGTCAGCAGTTGTGGATGGACATGAGGTTGCAGCGGGAAATGTCAAACTCATGAAGAAGATGAACATAGAGGCAACGGTTCCTGCGTCAGTTGGAACAGAGATACACGTGGCAGTAGATGGAAAATATGCCGGCTACATTCTGATATCTGATGTTGTAAAGCCAAATGCAAAGGAGGCTATAAGTGGCCTCAAGGCAGCAGGCGTGGAGAAGGTTGTCATGCTTACCGGAGATGCCAGGAAGGTTGCTGACGCAGTGGGAAGAGAACTTGGCGTGGATGAGGTCAGAAGTGAACTTCTTCCGGGTGACAAGGTTGACGAGGTCGAGAAGCTCATAGCAGCCAAGGGTGAAAAAGAAAAGCTTGCATTTGTGGGTGATGGAATAAATGACGCCCCTGTGCTTTCAAGAGCAGATATAGGAATCGCCATGGGAGCCCTTGGTTCGGATGCAGCCATCGAGGCTGCTGATATAGTCCTCATGGATGACGATCCGGCAAAGATAGCCACAGCCATGAAGATATCCAAGAAGACACTCAGGATAGTTCATCAGAATATCGTGTTTGCACTTGTGATCAAGTTTGCGTGTCTTGCACTTGGAGCTGTTGGATTTGTCAACATGTGGTGGGCGATATTCGCTGATGTTGGAGTTATGATCCTTGCGGTGTTAAATGCAACAAGAGCACTCAGTTTCAAAGAGTAATGAAAATCGGGAATTGAAACTATCTATATACGATCATTACATGGATGCAGTATCAATTCCTATATATATGAAAGATGAGGAATATACATGGGAGAAATACATCTGCCTCATTGTCACTGCGACAATGAGAACAAAATCATAAATTGCATGCCGTCTGCTGATGACTGCAGTGGCATGGCAGATATATTTAAGCAGCTCAGCGATGGCAGCAGACTCAGGATACTCTGGATGCTGTGCCATCTGGAGGAATGTGTGAGCAACATAGCCGCCGCCATGGAGATGAGTGATCCGGCTGTATCACATCACCTGAAACAGCTCAAGAGCAGCGGCCTTATCATAAGCCGCAGAGAGGGCAAGGAGGTATATTACAAGCTGGCAGACACGGAGACCGCCAGACTTGTCCACAAGGTATGTGAGGAGATGTTCCAGATAACATGTCCGCTTGAAAAATAGAATAATATGACGGATAGATCCCCGTCGGTACTGAACAGATCGGTGCCGGCGGGGATTTTTGTGAAAGTGGATATACTGAGTATCTTCGTTTTGCGGTTCGGTATCGTGGCTGAGGATTTTTTTGTGGGGATAATAAGAAAATATATAGTTCTATGCCGCAAAACAAAATAACAGTTGACATGCACCTGTACATAGTGTATATATAACATATAAACAGTTGAGGGAGGTATGTATATGAGGCTTTCTCAGAATTCAGGAGTGCCTATATATCAGCAGATAGCGGACAGTTTCAAGTCGGATATATTGGCCGGCAAGTATGCCCAGGGTGAGTATCTGCCGTCCATCAGAGGACTGGCGCGGGATCTGAAGATAAGTGTTATCACAACCATGAAAGCATATGAGCTGTTAGAGCAGGAAGGGCTGGTCACGGCTGAACAGGGCAAGGGCTTTTATGTGAATGCACAGGACAGTGAGATGCTGATAGAGCAGCATCTTCGAAAGGTAGAGGCATCTTTGACGGAGGCCATAGCTGCGGCACGTATTGCGGGGTTGTCGGACGATGAACTAAAGAATATGCTTGATGCCCTGCTTATGGTACAGGATTGACAATCTGACAGGCAGGGAACAAAACAGACAGAGAACAAAGCAGACAGATAACAGGGAAAAAGAAAGACATGAAGAGAGTTTAAGGTTTAATGGAGGATTGGATGATGAATTATGACTGCGCTGTAAAAGGGGAGAATATTTCCAAAAAGTTTAAGACATTTACACTGGATATACCTGATTTGAGGGTGCCAAAGGGATTTGCGACAGCACTCATCGGAGAAAATGGAGCGGGAAAGACGACACTTCTCAATATGCTTTCAGGAATAAGGCTTGATTACAAAGGTTAGCTGACTTTCTTTGACAAGTATTCATCGGAGGAGAAGGAGAGAAGGGCGGATGTAAAGAACAGGATAGGCTATACGGGAACAGGCAGATATTACCTTCCACAGTGGACTGTATCTGATGTGGAGGAGATAAGCAGTCTGCTCTTTGACAATTTTGACAGGGATGAGTTCGAAAGATATTGCCGTGAACTTGCGATATTTCCTGATTCTCCGAACGGTGTTGCGCTGAAGAAAAAGTGTTCAGCACTCTCTGATGGAACCAGAACTAAGCTGATGCTTGCCGGGGTTATGGCGAGGGATACTGACCTGCTGCTGCTCGATGAGCCGGCATCGCCTCTTGATCCTCTTATGCGAGATAAGCTGTGTCAGATGATCGGCGATTATATAAGCGACGGAGCGGGGGAGAAGAGTGTATTGTTCTCAACACACAATATATCCGATATGGAGAGCATCACTGATTATGCGATCATCATGGAACATGGAAATGTGGTCGAGTGCGGATTTGTGGAGGATCTGAAGGAGAAATACATACTGATAAAGGGAGATGCCCAGGATGCGGAGGCGGCATCAAACATCCTTTATACCATGACTAAGAATCCATATGGTTTTGAGGGAATCTGTCTTGCAGAGAATCTGGACAAGCTTGCCGGAATGAATGTGAGCAAGGAGATACCATCGCTGTTTCAGATAAGTGTTGCGGTCATGAAGAATAATACAAAAATGGTATTAAAGTAAAAACAGCTTAGAGTGTTTCACGTATTTATAGGAGCGTAATTATGATGATGATAAAGGATTACAGAGCCATCACGAATGGAAAATACCGGCTAGTGTGTAATGTGTTGATACCGATCATACTGGGGGTGATACTGGCATTGATCGATATAGGAGTGAGAAAATATTATGTAACAGCGGTCATGCTCGGTGTGGGAGCGGCGCTCATGACTGCGATCGAGGTTATGGCTGATTATTGGGGATTCGGTGCAATATGTGTGAAGGGCTGCCTTGGAATGGATTATCTGAAGACGTCAACAAAGGGGAAAGCCATGTTACGGAATGCGCTTACGGCGGATCTGCTTGCCCGACCGGCGAGGATCGCGATATGCATGGTGATAGTGGCCGTACCATATGAAATTATGGTGGGTAACCCGGTAAGACTGCTTTGCCTGTCGATACTGCTCACAGCAGATATTTCCGTGTGGGCGCTGAACATTACGAGATATGTCCAGAATGTTCAGGTCATGAGTCTGCTGTCCATGCTGTCATCAGGAGCATCGGGAGCTGCGGTTATATATATAACGATATCTTCGGAATTGCAGAAGTTTACATGGCTCATAGTTACAGCACTGGCGGTATTGCTGCCGGTTGGAATATATGTGACGCGCAGACATATGTACCGCAAGGTTGAGGCGTCATACCTGGATGAGGATTAACAGAGCTTATGATTGGAGTTGGATCAGACAAGGAGGATTAAGGGATGAAAGATTTGATACTTGGTTTTAAACTTCTCAGATATGGATATAAATTAAAGACAAATGTGATGATGCTTATCTTGTTCACTGCAATAGGGTTTGTGGTCGAACTGTCATCACATGGAACGAACATGCTGGGCGGTTTCTACTTTATGCTTACTGGAATGTTTGCCTATCAGATGATAATATACATGAATGCATCGGATTATGTGCAGTCAAGCGCGATGAAGAGAAAACTGGAGGTGGGAATGCCCGTGATCGTGAGTACTGTTGTATATCTTGTAATGCTCACGATACTGATTGCGGAGAAATATATACTTATCAGAATGTTCCCGGAGAATACAGAAAACTATCAGGATACATTGTTTATGATCATATGTATATTGTTCGGAGCTATGATATTCTGTGGTGTATGTTACAAATATTTTGTGGCAAGCTTTATCGTGTTTATGTTGGTGATAATAACCTGCATGTCAATAGTCAGTTCCTGGCTGTGTCACCATCATATATCAGAGGTTATAAGCCATGGGCTTGTAAAACTTGCTGTCCTTGGATATGCGGCCATCCTTTTGGGTGGTGTTATAGAGTATTTGATCAGTTCACTTCTCTACAGAAAGCAGTTGTCAGAGTATGCAATGAGCGGACTCAGCAAGGGCATGAAGTAAATGAAAATACAACTAAACTTAATAAAATAGACGGAACAGAGCCGGTTGCGGATTGTGTAGGATTGCCGAAGAGAGGGCGGTCACAGCAGAAGATTTGTAACCGGCTCTATTGCTATTATCAGGTGAGTGGAATATAATATTTAAGAATGTGTGTACAGGAAAAATCCGGCAGCTGCGCATAAGAGTAATGTATAAAATGCAGAATCATAACGACAAACATTGATAAGTCAGCATATGAATTTGAAAAGAAAGATATAAGAAAGATATAAGGAAGTTATAAGGAAGTTATATGGTACAGAACATATTGTTTGATCTGGATGAGACACTGCTGGACTTCAAGCGCAGCGAGAGCAGAGCGCTCTCCAATATGCTCAGGCATATAGGGGTGGAGCCTACAGAAAAGGTCATATCCAGATACAGCGAGATCAACAAATCGAGATGGAAGCTGCTTGAACAGGGGCTGCTCACAAGGCAGCAGGTTAAGGAGAGCAGATACGAGATACTATTTGCAGAGCTGGGAGTTGACTACTCTGCTGCAGAGGCGACAGCCTACTATGAGGATCAGCTCAGCCAGAAGGGATTTGTATTCCCTGATACGATAAAGCTGCTTGAAACCTTGCACGAAAGATACAGAATGTACATTGTGTCAAATGGCGGCTCAAATGTACAGAGCGGACGACTTGCGGACAGCGGTATAGGAAAGTATTTTGAGGATATATTCATATCTGAGGATGCCGGAGCGGAGAAACCATCCAGAGAATTCTTTGACTATTGTTTTGGCAGGAGACCAGAGATAGAGGCAGATGAGACTGTGATCATAGGAGACAGTCTGACGTCAGATATACAGGGCGGAATAAATGCCGGGATAAGGACGATATGGTTCAACCCGGATGGGCAGCAGGCGGCGGATATACATCCGGACTATGAGGTGAAAACACTTATGGAGATACCGGCGCTGCTTGAAGAGCTGTAAGCAAAAAAAGCAAAATTATTTATCGGGACCGGATACAAATGAGTCTGGATATAAATGAGTCCAGATTGAAACAAGAATAGACAAATATACAGAGGTAGTACATGAAGATAAGAGATTTGATCACACAGGATAAGGCGACACTCTCATTTGAGGTGTTCCCACCAAAGAAAGACACCGACTTTGCGGATGTTGAGGCTGCCGCACTTGGCATAGCGGCGCTAAAGCCTGACTATATGAGTGTAACCTACGGCGCTGGCGGAAGTACAAAGGGTCACACCATACAGCTTGCGCGGGAGATACAGGAGAAGTACGATGTTCCGACTATAGCACATCTCACATGCGTGTGTGCCAGCAGAGACGGAATAAAGAATGCGCTTGTGGAGATGAAGAGCGCAGGGATAGAGAACATACTTGCCCTTCGCGGAGATATACCGAAGAACTATGATGGACAGGTGTTTACTGAGTTTTCGCATGCATCCGAGCTGGTGGAGCTCATCAAGGAGTCGGGTGACTTCTGTGTGGGCGGTGCCTGCTATCCTGAGGTACATCCGGATTCTGCAAATAAGCATGACGACATAGCCGGGCTTAAGAAGAAGGTCGATGCCGGATGCGATTACCTGACTACACAGATGTTCTTTGATAACAACATTTTCTTTAATTTTATGTACAGAGTCAGGGAGGCGGGAATAAACGTCCCGATCATACCGGGAATCATGCCGATCACAAAGCGTGTCCAGGTGGGGAATGCGGTGAAACTTTCAGGCTGTAATGTGCCTGAGAGATTCAAGAGTATAGTGGATGCATTTGGCGATACAGAGGCGGCCATGAGACAGGCTGGAATCGCGTATGCAACAGACCAGATCATCGATCTCATGGCAAATGGAGTAAAGCATATACATGTGTACTCCATGAATAAGCCGGAGGTCGCAGCCGGAATACAGAAGAATCTCAGTGAGATACTTATAGTTTGATAAGATACAGATGTATATATTAAACTGGCAGTTGGTAGAAATTTGTAAGACAGGTGTGTATGATGATATCATCCTGCAAGCTGAATTCCTACATAATAAACCGCCAAATAATATTATAATAAATACAAGATGTCAAAATTAAGGTAACAATTATAAGAAAGAAGGAATAAAAAATGACACTCGAAGTTTTACAGAAGGACATGATAGCAGCAATGAAGGCAAGAGATAAGGAGAGAAAGGACAGCATATCATCTCTCGTATCGGCAGTTAAAAAAGTTGGTATAGACAACGGCTGCAGAGACAATATACCAGAGGATATAGTTGACAGCGTTATCCTCAAGGAGATCAAGTCTGTGAAGGAGCAGATCGACACATGTCCTGCAGACAGAACAGATCTGCTTGAGCAGTACAAGGCAAGATATGATGTGTTCAACGAGTATGCGCCAAAGCTTTTGTCAGAGGATGAGGTCAGAGAGATACTCACCACAAAGTTTACTGATGTGATCGCAACCAAGAACAAGGGACAGATCATGAAGACAGTAATGGCAGAGCTCAAGGGTAAGGCTGACGGCAAGGTTATCAATCAGGTTGTTGCAGAGCTTTGCAAATAATAGTTTCTGACAGAAATCAAATCTGCGAATTAGTGAACGGAATTAGTGGAGAAAAATATGAAGTTTGTAGGAATTGAGAAGAAGGAACAGGGCAAGTTCATCACAAGGTATGATGTGAAGTATGAGACCGTAGATGGCATACTGAAAAATTATGAGATGATAAGCAGAAATGGCGATATCACAGATTTTGAGGGACTTCACGGCAAGGCTGCGGATGCAGTTGTCATCATAGCTACAGATGAGAATGATGAGAAGATCCTGATAGACAGAGAATACAGACTGGCTCCTGGCGAGTGGGTATACAATTTCCCTGCAGGACTGATAGATCCGGGAGAGACACCAGAGGTCAGCGCAAAGCGTGAACTCATGGAGGAGACGGGACTTGAGCTGTACGAGATCACAGATACAATAGGTACAAGCTACAGCGCTGTCGGATTTTCAAACGAGACAAATATGTGTGTGGTGGGCAAGGCGAGAGGCGAGTTTAAGCCGAGCACATCAACTCTGGAGGAGATCACCCCCGGCTGGTACACCAAGTCTGAAGTGAGGGAACTGCTAAAGACTGAGAAATTCGCAGCCAGAACCCAGGCGTTTTGCTATGTATGGAGCAGAAAGTAGAAGGAGTATGTGTATGGAGAAATTACCAGGAAAGGGTATGGTTACGGTGTCATCTGTCATCATGCTCATATGGGGACTTGTAAATGCAGGATATTATGATGTGGCAAAGCTTGTGCTTGCGGATGATTCATCATCTAAGGCTATCGCGTGTGGTGTTGTGGTTGGAATCGCGTCACTTGCAGCGGTCATAGGCGGAATATTTGGAATAGCTGGAAGCAACAAGGTGGCAAAGGCATCTGCGATAGTTGTGTGGGCAGCATTCTTGCTCATATTTGCAATTGTGAGCGGAATAGTATCACTTGTAGCAGGAGACAGCAAGGTTATTGGAGTTGCCATGATGATAGTTGGGATCATTGTTCCATTTGTCATGTTCATGGGAGCATCAAAGAACAGGGCCAAATAATTTATGAGAAGTAACAGTTATAGGTTTTTCCAGAACAGAGAATGTGAATTTTTCCCATGTCATGAGGTGCAGGATGAAGATTCTTTTAACTGTCTGTTCTGTTATTGCCCTTTATACCTCGATGACAACTGTTTAGGATCCCCTGAATATATCATAACAGGGCGGGGACAGCGGATAAAGGACTGCAGCTCGTGTCTGGTGGTCCACAGTCCGGAGATGTACGATAAAGTTATTGCACATCTGCGCAGACAGGACGAAATCATTCGTGTGGATCTGCGCAAAATGAAAAGACCGTTGATGGACAGACTTTTTCAGATCACTCACATAAATGATATGGATGAGGATATGCGCGCGGAACACAGACTGCTGGCTGACCAGGTGGTGGATAAGGTTATGACTGGATCTGTTGCAGAAACATTGAATCGCGTTGGAGAAGTTTCAGTATGCAAGGGAGCAGCTTTGGACTGCACGGAAACAGTTTCGAATCCCATGGAAGTGTCTGTTCTGCTGCAACCATTTGCGGGGAAATGTGTCCACAAGGGATACCTGGAATTTGGAAATAAAAAGATAGAGTGCAATGTGCTTGAACAGATTGAAACAGCTGGTGTTGAAAAAGGTTACTTATATGCATTTCATGCGCCGGATGTTGACCTGGAGAGTGCAGGGGCGGTTCTTGAGCAGTATTACATGGAGGCATTTCAGGTGGCATGCATGGATGTCATAAGAGTGTGGATACAGGGATATCTTGAGAGAAAGAACAGTGTATATGAGAAGAAGTATTGCAGTCCGTCATTCGGTCCGGGATATTATGGAATGGGCATGGATGCTGTACCTGAGTTGCTTGGACTTATGGATGCATCACAGGTAGGCGTGTCATGGAACGGAGAACGTATGTCGCCGAAGATGAGTCTTGTTGGAACATATCTGATCACGGGTGAAGATGTGTTTGAGGTGGATTCTGATTGCAGAGACTGTATTGGACAGAGCGGTGGCTGTGAATTCTGTATAAAGCACTGATTTTATACCAAGTAGGAGCAGGAGTGTTCTGCTCCTACTTAGAATTATAGTTATTAGTCCAAATCGAAACTAAAGACCGCTTTGTCGAAATTGCGGTTCTTTAAATCTTCATCTGAAATGATCCAAAAGATATTCCATAGACAACCAACGTTGTAACCATATTGAATCAGCAGATGAGTTTTTGTGTTTACATCCGGTATATTACCACCCGTAGGATAACCGAATAATTTGTTTCCGTCATACGAAAGATATTCGATATCATAATCTGGAGCAACTTCTTCAAGACGGTCAAATAGGTCACAGTCAAGCACATCTCCCAGTGGCTGATAATCTGTGGTGAGTTCAAACTCGACGGCCTTTTCCTCAAAAACTTCTGTAAAATACTTTGAATAATATGGAACAGGCGGCTCAGTTCTCTTTAAATTTGCCAGGTCGCCATTGTACCAGATCACCTTGTGATAAGCCGAATTTTCGGGGTCGTCAGCAACGCTTTCAACCCATTTGTTGGTCTGGTGAATTGAGTCGATTTCTCCGCTCCAGAAAAAATATAAAATACCCGTGTGCGGAAGCTTGTTTTCAATATCCAAGTCGGCAATGTCCGCAAGATTGATTTGAGCAACAAGCTGCATTGCTGATTTTTCGTACCGCTCAGTGTCATCTCCGCGCTTGCAGGAATAGCCCGACATTGTGGGATATGGAATTTCGGGCGGAAGATCAGGAAAGCCACCGATTTTACTTGCGCCTTTTGCAATTACATTTTCCACATCCTTCACACACATTTTAATAGTATTTTTTCGGTAGTCTTTAATACTTTCTGCAATATCAGTGTGTCCTTCTTTAATAAGGAATTCAATCAAATCCATTTCGTGCATTTTCATTTTATACCCCCTAATCCCTATTTGTTAAAGTCAACACATTCATTATACCTTATATCGCCAAATTTGCATACACATGTAATTGACACCCTACCTTTTAGATCCCCACGCCAGAAATACCAGACTGACGGTAAGCGTCACAGCCTCGGTCACAGACGCAGCAAACCACAAGCTGTTGCCACCAATCAAAACTGGGAACGTCAGTATACACACGCTGCTGAGTATGATGTTTCGGAGCAGTGATATACACAGCGACTGCCCGGATTTCAGTATGGCCTGGAGATAGTAGGAGGTCATCAGGTTGATCCCAAATGGCACAAATGCAAAGAAGTACGCTCTGACACCAAGATCGGCAATGACTCCAAGGCTTTCATTCATATCTATAAACACACCGCAGAGCACCCTTGGAAAAAGTATTCCAAGAAGTGAGAACAGCACGCCCATGATCAGGATGGTTGTGTAAGCCATTCTTTTTATGGTGTTTATTCTGCCTATGTTATTTGCTCCGTAGTTGGTCGAGATCACAGGCTGCACAGACTGACCAACTCCTGTGAACAGAGAATTGAACAGGATGACGCAGTTGGAGATGACGCTGTATATGGACAGGGCATTCTCACCGCAGTACTTCAATATCTGTATATTGAACAGCAGCACTATAAATCCATTTGCAAATTCATTGAAGAAACTCGGGATACCGGCTGTTACGATATTCTTCATGCTGTTCAGGATCCTGTGTGGCATTATGAAACGCAGCTCATTCTTCTTGCTGAGGAAATGTGATGAGGCGACAAGTACCTGGATCAGCATACCGACAACAGAGGCAAGCGCGGCTCCACCGATTCCCTGCTTCAGTGGGAATACCAGTACGATGTCCATCACGATATTGAACACTCCGCCTAGCAGGACGCCTGCCATGGCGCGGTTCGGATCATTGTCAGCTCTCACAAATATAGCTACGAAGTTGGAAAATACGGCAACTGGCAGGAACATATTTATATAGTGCATGTATGACATGGCATATGGGTATAGAGTGGTATTTGCGCCCATGAGTCTAAGCAGTGATGGCATACATGTTCCGTACAGTATCCACAGCAGTGCGGTGATTGCCGCGATCATCATGAATGACACGGTGAAGTAACGGTTAGATTTCATTGTGTTGCCACTTCCTCTGTGCACGCTCATCTGTACTGAGCCACCTACGCCAAAGAGAATCCCGGTTGACATAAGTATACACAGCAGGGGCGTTGTGATGCTCAGAGCGGCCAGGGCATCAGCTCCAACACCTTTGCCGATGACGATGGCATCAGTCAGGGTGTATATGGACATGACCATGGCACTTCCAAGGGAAGGAATGAGAAATTTGAAGTAAAGCTTTTTCAGATCGTCTTTTAACAGATTCATTTGTAAATCTCCTTAACAAAAATAGTTTATAATTGAAAATCGTTGAAAATCGGAAAAGCACATGATCGCGGGCACACATTAACCTGCCAGCCGCATAAAAAAAGAGCCAGATAAGATAAAGTATCTTATCTGGCTCATGAAAATTCTGATATATTTTTATCGCAATTCATGTTCCATCCGGGAATCCTGCATCTGCAGAACACCTTGCAAGGTATATTAATATTCAACATACCGTCCGACTTGTGTTATTATAACAGGAGTCATAAAAATGTCAAGGATTAATAAGGGGGTATTATGGAGTATAGAGTGACAGATGCAAATGATATAGATATGCTGATGGATGTCAGATTGTCCATGCTTAGGATAGTCAATGATCTTCCTGCTGATTACATATTTGATGATGAATTGGTGGTGAGCAGCAGAAGGTATTTTCTTGAGGGGGATCAGACAACAGTTGTAGTTGTCGATGACGGAAGATGTGTGGCGTGTGCCAGTATGTCTTATATTGAAATAATGCCAACATTTTCTCACTCATCAGGAAAGAGAGCACATCTCATGAATGTATATACAGAAGAGCACTATCGGAGAAGAGGAATCGCCAGGCAGCTTGTGAATATGCTTATAGAGGACGCGCGTGTACATGGTGCCACGGAGATAAGCCTTGATGCCACGGAAAGCGGCAGACCGCTGTATGAATCAGTGGGATTTAAGGCATCTGAGGAGTGCATGGTTATAGATATACAGCAATTATGATACTTTTGATAATAGACAGTTTACATACATATATTTACGGAGACAGACATAGCTATGGAGGTAAGAGATAGCATAGAAAAAAGACGCAGTATTAGAAAGTTTAAAGATATCCCAGTGGAGCCGGCGATTATAAGACAGCTTATCGAGGCGCGGCGATCCAGAATCTGCTGCAGAGGAGCCAGATATGAGACCCAGAAAGAAAATGGATGAAGTGCTGGAATACAGATAATTACAACAAGGAGGACGTACAGCCATGTCACTGGAAAAGGCAGAAAAGTTTCTTGAAGATAAAGGATATGGAGACAGGATCATACTTATGGACGCTCCGACGGCAACTGTTGCCATGGCGGCGGAGGCGCTTGGAGTTGAGCCGGGCATGATCGCTAAGACCATGGCGTTCATACAGGATGACAAGATAGTACTCATACTCACCGAGGGTACAGCCAGAGTTGACAATAGGAAATATAGAGACAGATTCCACGTCAAGGCGAAGATGGTGCCATTTGATAGCGTGGAGGAGCTTGTCGGACATGCACCGGGCGGAGTGTGTCCATTTGGCATAAATCCGGGGATAGATGTATACCTTGATGAGAGCCTCAAGAGATACGAGAGGGTTTTCCCTGCGGCGGGCAATGACCACAGTGCAGTGAATCTCACCATCTCTGAGCTTGAGGATGCATCTGGGGCTGCCGGCTGGGTTGATGTGTGCAAGGAGCCGGAGAAGTAAGCTGTTAATCAGGTTAATATGAGTCTGCGGATGGTGCTTATTATACGAATTAAGTATTTGGGAAGGAAGAATGGGTGTATGGACATAACGATGCTTGGAACAGGAAGTGCACTTGTGACAGAGTGTTATAATACATGCTTTGTGATGTCAGATGGAGACGAACATTTTCTAGTGGATGGCGGCGGTGGTAACGGCATACTGTCACAGCTTAAGAAAGCGGGTTTTAACTGGCAGGACATGAGGACAATATTTGTGACGCATAAACATGTGGATCATATACTCGGTGCGGTGTGGATGATCCGCATGATATGCCAGCATATGAAAAAAGGTTCGTATGAAGGCGAAGCCGTTATATACGGACATGACGAGGTCATCGCTTTACTTAGGGAGATGGCAATGCAACTTCTTAATAAGAAGGAGACAGTATATATTGGTGACAGACTTCATCTGGTTGAGGTGAATGACGGCGATACGAAAGAGATAATGGACAGAAAGGTCACATTTTTTGATACTGGTTCAACTAAGACAAAGCAATTTGGATTCTGTATGGATATGGGTGATGGCGCGAAAATTACGTGCTGCGGAGACGAGCCTTACAATGATTGTGAGGAGAAGTATGCGAGAGGCAGCAAATGGCTGCTCCATGAGGCATTCTGCCTGTATTCCGAGACGGATATATTTGATCCTTACGAGAAACATCACTCAACAGTCAAGGATGCCTGTGAACTTGCAGAAAAGCTTGAAGTTCAGAATCTGTTGCTATATCATACAGAGGATAAAAATATAACACATAGAAAAGAATTGTACGTGGCAGAGGGCAAAAGGTATTACAGCGGCAACCTGCATGTGCCAGATGATTTGGAGAAAATAAGACTTTAGAGATGGGCAGGAAAGAATATAGTCAAAATCTGAGAGAAATTAGAAGATGAATGACTTTCTTGAACAATAGAATTGTTTGAAAATTCAGGCAACTGGAAAAGAATTTGCTAAAGATAGGCGATAAAAAGGAGAGATCGAAATGTACAATCCAATAAAAGAACTGACTAAGCGGGAATGGTTTATCTGGCTGTGTTCCCTCATTATAGTGCTGGTATCGAATCTTCTCACTGCAGATCTGGACATTCTCACACTTGCAGCGGCCCTCATAGGCGTGACATCGCTTATATTTGCGGCAAAAGGAAATGTGTGGGCGCAGATATTGATGGTCGTATTCAGCATATTATACGGTATAATATCATTCAGGTTCCGCTACTGGGGTGAGATGATAACCTACCTCGGGATGACGATGCCGATGGCGGTGTGGTCCGCCATAACGTGGTTCAAGAATCCGTCGGAGGGCAACAGCAGTGAGGTTGCCATACAGAAACTGACAAGAAGACATGTGATATGGCTCACTGTCAGCACGGTGCTTGTAACGGTTGTATTCTACTATATACTCATGATACTTGACACGCCGAATATAGTGTTCAGCACAATATCCATAGTCACAAGTTTCCTGGCGGCTGCGCTCACCATGCTGAGATCGTCATACTATGCGGTGGGATATGCAGCAAATGATGTGATCCTGATAGTTTTGTGGGTTCTCGCGTCACTTGAGAATCCGGCATATATTCCTGTAGTTGTAAACTTCGTCATATTCTTTGCGAATGATATGTATGGCTTTGTGAGCTGGAAAAAGAGGGAAGTGAGGCAGGCTGTGGATTTGTAGGAGATAATTGTAATATCACACTGAATTGCTTTATATGTTCACAGTGAGCAGGTAGACAGAATGATAAAAGAATAAATAGAATATAAGTGTAATCTTATCATAATAGGAGGACGCACAGATGAATATTAACATAAGAGAGTACACGGCAGCAGATGCAAAGTCAGCATCAGAGATCTGGAACCAGGTTGTGGATGACGGAGTGGCATTTCCACAGGAGGAAGATCTGACACCGGGATCAGGCGATGCATTTTTCAAAGAGCAGACATATACCGGTATCGCCGAGAACACAGAGAATGGTGAGGTGGTAGGACTCTACATACTTCATCCGAACAACGTGGGAAGATGCGGACATATATGTAACGCCAGCTATGCCGTGAGACGCGATATCCGCGGTGAGCACATAGGAGAAAAGCTTGTGCTTGACTGTATCTCCGTGGCAAAGAAGAAAGGTTTTGGAGTGCTCCAGTTCAATGCCGTAGTAGCATCAAATGTACATGCACTCCATCTGTATAAAAGGATTGGTTTTACTCCGCTGGGCGTTATCCCGGGAGGCTTCAGAATGCCGGATGGACATTACGAGGATATCATTCCGCACTATTATGACCTTAGAAAAGATGCAGATCAGTAATGAGTTGCAGCATACGGTGTAACATCACAGAAAAATATGTTGATGTTACGATCTGACAGCGGTATACTTGTTGACAGAGAATTGGATATAAGAATGGGGAGCTGGCGAGTTAACCGGCTGAGAGGAGGCTGAACGCTTCGACCCACAACCTGATGCGGATAATGCCGCCGTAGGGATACGTTTGATACATACATAATGATGTAAGTAAGAAAGAAGAGACGCATTCCTGTGTCTCTTTTTTCATAAGGAGGGACCCGCGTAAGTGGGGGGATTCCTTGTGAAGCACGCAGACGCCGCGCGTAAGCGCCTTTCATGCGTCTGCTCCTTTATAAGGAGGGACCCACGTAAGTGGGAGGATTCCTTGTGAAGCACGCAGACGCCGCGCGTAAGCGCCTTTCATGTGTCTGCTCCTTTATAAGGAATAATCCACGTGAGTGGGACACTCCTAAAGTGGCTGATTGGGGGCACCACCTTCCGCCACTATAAAAGTGTAAGAGAAACAAATATTAGATCTGGAACAGATTTATAAAGCCGGATCAGATTGGAGGAACAGATGAGAAATTACACAACACAGATGGACGCAGCAAGAAAAGGCATAGTAACCCCTGAGATCGAGAAAGTTGCCGAGAAAGAGCATATGTCCACTGAGGCGCTGATGAAACTGGTAGGAGAGGGCAAGGTAGCGATACCAGCCAACAAAAAGCACACATGCTTAAACCCAGAGGGAGTTGGAAGCATGCTGAGGACCAAGATCAATGTCAATCTTGGCGTGTCAAGAGACTGCAAGGATTATGGTATCGAGATGCAGAAGGTTATGAGTGCTGTCGAGATGGGAGCAGAGGCGATCATGGATCTGTCAAGCCACGGCAATACACAGCCGTTCAGACAGAAGCTCACTTCAGAGTGTCCGGCTATGATAGGAACTGTGCCGGTATATGACAGCGTTATCCACTATCAGAGAGACCTTGCGACACTGACAGCACAGGATTTCATCGATGTGGTACGTCTTCATGCGGAGGATGGAGTTGATTTTGTGACTCTCCACTGTGGAATAACAAGAAAGACGATCGAACAGATCAAGAAACATAAGAGAAAGATGAATATAGTCAGCCGTGGCGGCAGTCTTGTATTTGCATGGATGACCATGACTGGTAACGAGAATCCGTTCTACGAGTATTTTGATCAGATCCTTGACATATGCGAGGAATACGATGTGACAGTATCACTTGGAGATGCATGTCGTCCGGGATGTCTTGCGGACGCAACGGATGTATGTCAGATAGAGGAGCTTGTCAGACTTGGAGAGCTGACAAAGCGCGCGTGGGATCATAACGTACAGGTTATGGTTGAGGGCCCTGGTCATGTGCCACTCAATCAGATTGCAGCCAACATGGAGGTTCAGAAGACACTCTGTATGGGCGCACCATTCTACGTACTTGGACCTCTTGTCACAGATATAGCACCGGGATACGATCACATCACAAGTGCCATAGGCGGAGCGGTCGCAGCCATGAACGGAGCAGCATTCCTCTGTTACGTAACACCAGCAGAGCACCTTGCCCTGCCAAATGTAGACGATGTCAAGCAGGGAATCGTAGCCTCCAAGATAGCAGCCCATGCGGCAGATATAGCAAAGGGGATACCTGGAGCGAGGGATATAGATGACAAGATGGCGGATGCGAGACGTGTCCTCGACTGGGATGCACAGTTTGCATGTGCCATAGATCCTGAGACCGCAAAGGAGATCAGGGACAGCAGAAAGCCTGATGACGAGTACAGCGACACGTGCAGTATGTGCGGTAAGTTCTGTGCTGTAAGATCGATGAACAAGGCGCTGTCAGGGGAGTATATAGATATTCTCTGATGTAACATATACATATTATGTATATAGAAAATTGCAGATGGTGGTACATGGAGAGGTTCCGTGTACCGCCATTTTTGCACATGTTTGTTATTTTTGCCTATTGTAATGGAAAATAAACAAGTATAAAATATAGGCAAAAAAAGAGCATATATGCTGGAAGAGAATTTCTATAGATATGTGGCTTTAATATGTGGGGAGAAATAGAAGATGAAAAAATATGACGGTGGATTTTCGTTGGTTGAACTCATTATTGTCATCGCTATTATGGCGGTGCTGGCAGGGGCACTTGCTCCGATGCTTATTAAGTACATTCAGAAATCACGAGACAGCAAGGCTATGACAAATGCAAGAAATTTTGAAACTGCGGTGGAAGCGTCTTTGATTGACGCCAGTGAGGGGACGCTTGGCAGTGATGCCGAGAGAGATGCATCGGGATTCAGTGTGCAATATTTGTCAAGTAATGCGTCTGCCCCAAATCCTAATGATTCAACACATAGCCTGATAGCGTCAATATATAATTCCTTTGATCCAAAAGGACAGGGCTTTGAGGCAATTGCGGTGGTTGATACGGGGAAGGTTCAGCAGATTACATACAAGGATCTCAAGACGCGCAAGGTGTATGTATATTATGCTGATGATTCCAAGAAATATGGTACAAGGACCGAGGCTGGTAAGGCGGGAGAGTGGCTTAGATATGATACGAACAGAGGCGACAGCTGGGTGAGTTGGTATTCGATATGTGAAGGAAAGTATACTACACCGTGGTGGAATGGACATCAGTCGGATTGATATTGGATATTAGATCTGCGAGCATATCAGTTATTGGAGAGCTGATATGAAGTATAGAGAAAAGAAGGGGTAGGAGTGAATAAGGATTTGACAGTTGGAAGGCCGGAATCAGTGTTATGGAGATTCTGCCTTCCACTTTTTGGAAGTGTAATATTTCAGCAGCTTTACAACATAGCGGACAGCTTTGTGGCGGGGCAGTTTATAGGAGAAAATGCTCTGGCGGCGGTCGGCAACAGTTATGAGATAACGCTTATCTTCATAGCATTTGCATTTGGGTGCAATATAGGCTGTTCGGTCATAGTATCACAGCTGTTCGGGGCAAAGAAATACAGCGAGATGAAGACTGCGGTCTGGACTACTCTCATAGCAAGCGCTGTACTTGTGGCGGTTCTCATGCTGGTCGGATTCCTGCTTGGTGAGAGACTGCTGGCACTCATTGACACCCCGGATGAGCTGATGAGAGATTCGCTTACTTATCTGAACATATACATATTGGGAGTGCCATTTTTGTTCTTCTACAACATAGCGACAGGAATATTCTCCGCGCTGGGCGATTCGAGAACGCCGTTTATATTTCTTGCCATCTCATCGGTGTCCAACATAGCCGTTGATATACTGTTTGTAAAGACATTTGAAATGGGGGTAAATGGAGTTGCGTGGGCTACATTCATCTGTCAGGGCGTGAGCGCTGTACTTGCGATAATAGTTGTGTTCAGACGTCTGGCGGCAGTTCGCACTGAAGGAAAGATCCGTGTATTTTCGGGAAACATGCTGGGCAAGATAGCAGTTATAGCCATACCGAGCATACTTCAGCAGAGCTTTATCTCAGTTGGAAATATAATTATTCAGAGCGTCATCAATGGATTTGGAGCCTCTGTCATAGCGGGATATGCGGCGGCTGTAAAGCTCAATAATCTCGTCATAACGTCATTTACAACACTTGGAAATGGAATATCCAACTATACCGCACAGAATCTTGGCGCGGGTAAGATCGACAGGATAGGACAGGGACTTAAAGCTGGAATAAAACTTATATGGGGACTATGCATACCATTTGCGGTTTTGTACTTTTTCTTTGGCCGTTATGGCATGTATCCATTTATGGAGAACAGGACAGGACTTGCCCTTGACACGGGAGTCACGTATCTCAGGATACTGGCGCCGTTCTACTTTGTAGTATCGGCAAAACTTGTAGCGGATGGAATACTAAGGGGAACAGGCATGATGGGCAGATTTATGACATCGACATTTACAGATCTGATACTCAGGGTGGTGCTGGCGGTAGTGCTGTCAAGAGTTATAGGTTCCGCCACAGGAATATGGCTGGCCTGGCCTATAGGCTGGACCATAGCAACAGTCATGTCACTGTTATTCTGTGTGAATGGTATTAAGAAGCTGAAAAGAGAAAAAACAGGGAGGATAGAATAGATGACAGATAAAATGACTCAGAAGAGCCATGGAGATATGAGTAAAGAAATAAACAAAGATGGTGTGGCGGTGCGTACACGGGGATATCATATATGGAGAGTTATATTCTGTATAATAGGCGTGCTGGGAATGCTGATGTTCATATATCCGGTGTTCAGAGGCTGTCATGTGAATATAGGAACCCTGCTGGGAACAGGCGTGTTTGCACTTCTCACATTGTATGGAGTATTCAGGGCAAAGATAGACAAATCTGTCAGAAAGCTTTGGGATAAAAAAGCAGGAAAGATATGCTTAAGTATCGTGCTTGCGCTTGTAACCATTGCTCTTGCCCTTGTTGTGGTCATCACGTATCACATGGTCTATGCGGCTCATGTAAAGCCTAAACAGGATGCCACAGTCGTGGTGCTCGGATGCGCGGTCAGAGGCGGCGGTCCAAGCCTTATGCTGAGAGAGAGACTTATAGCAGCACAGGATTATCTTGATGAGAACCCGGAGGCTGTATGTGTTGTGTCCGGTGGACAGGGCGCAGATGAGAGCATGTCGGAGGCACAGTGCATGTATGAATATCTGACAGAACATGGAATATCACCTGAGAGGATATATATGGAAGACAAGTCCACATCCACAAGGGAGAATATAAAGTTTTCGGCTCAGATAATAGAACAGAATGACCTGCCTGATGGAATGAATATCGTGACAAATGAATTCCATGAGTACAGGGCAAAGAGGATTGCGGAAAAGCAGGGTATAGATACGGGTTCCATAGCCGGAAGCACTGCATGGTGGCTGCTTCCGACATACTATGTCAGGGAGATGGCAGGCATACTGTATGAGTGGATCAGTGGCTGATACGTGGACAGGTGCGCTGCGAGGCGGACAAGGTGAATACAATGATCCGCCAGACACCCATGCAGGTATATTTGGTCGAAATGCACAGATAACCTTGAAAAAACCTTGTAATATTTCTTGAAAAATGCATGTAAAAACGTACTTCTAAATAGAAGAAATTATGTTATAATGACTCTGTATGATACAAATACAGTATCCAGTTAAAAGGAGAATGAGATGAACAAATTAGAACTTCAGAAAAAAGCTGTAGAAGTTCGCAAGGGCATTGTTACAGGTGTATACAATGCAAAGAGCGGACATCCAGGCGGCTCATTATCAGCAGCAGACCTGTTTACTTATCTTTATTTCGAGGAGATGAATGTGGATCCTAAGAATCCTGAGGACGAGAATCGTGACAGATTCGTGCTCTCAAAGGGACACACAGCTCCGGGCTACTACGCAGCACTTGCGTTAAAAGGCTTTTTCCCAATAGAAGACTTAAAGACACTCAGACATGTTGGATCTTACCTTCAGGGACATCCTGACAAGAAGCACACTCCAGGAGTGGATATGTCATCAGGATCACTGGGACAGGGACTTTCAGTTGCAGTAGGTATGGCACTTGCAGCAAAGATGCAGGGCAAGGATTACAGAACATACTGTCTCTGCGGTGATGGAGAGATCCAGGAGGGACAGATATGGGAGGCAGCTATGTTCGCAGGACATAGAAAGCTTGACAATCTGTGCGTTATAGTAGATAACAACAATCTTCAGATTGACGGAACGGTTGAGGATGTATGTTCACCATATCCTATAGATGAGAAGTTCAAGGCATTCAACTTCCATGTTATCAATATCAATGGCAATGACTTTGACGAGATCGACAGGGCATTTGCTGAGGCAAAGTCCCACAAGGGTGAGCCTACAGCGATCATCGCCCACACGATCAAGGGCAAGGGTGTATCATTCATGGAGGACAAGGCCGGCTGGCATGGAAAGGCTCCGAATGAAGAAGAGTATAAGATCGCCATGGAAGAACTTGAGAAGGAGGCTGCAGCATTATGATAGAGAATAAAGCAATCGCAACCAGAGAGAGCTATGGCAATGCCTTAGTAGAGATCGCAAAGGAGCATGATGATCTTGTTGTTTTAGATGCAGACCTTGCAGAGGCAACCAAGACAGTTATTTTTAAGAAAGCTTATCCTGAGCGACACGTTGACTGTGGCATCGCGGAGGCGAACATGGCAGGAATAGCTGCCGGAATGTCAACATGCGGATACGTTCCATTTATGAGTTCATTTGCAATGTTCGCTGCAGGACGTGCATTTGAGCAGGTGAGAAATACTATCGGATATCCACATCTGAATGTGAAGATCGGTGCAACTCACGCAGGAATCTCAGTAGGTGAGGATGGAGCAACACATCAGTGCTGTGAGGATATCGCACTCATGAGAGAGATCCCGGGCATGGTTGTCATTAACCCATGTGACGATGTAGAGGCCAGAGCAGCAGTCAAGGCTGCATATGAGTATGTTGGACCTGTATATCTCAGATTTGGAAGACTGGCAGTTCCAGTACTCAATGATGAGAGCACATACAAGTTTGAGATCGGCAAAGGGGTTAAGCTCAAGGACGGCAAGGACATATCTATCATAGCTACAGGACTTTGTGTATCTGAGGCTGTGAAGGCTGTGGATATGCTCGCTGCTGATGGTATAGATGCAGAGATTATCAACATACACACTATCAAGCCTATTGATGAGGATATCATCGTAGAGACAGCTCAGAAGACAGGAAGAGTGTTTACAGTTGAGGAGCACTCCATCATAGGTGGCCTCGGAAGTGCTGTTGCAGAGGTGCTTGCTGAGAAGTGTCCTACAAAGCTGACAAGGATCGGTGTGAGAGATACATTTGGTGAGTCAGGCCCTGCAAAGGAACTGCTTCACAAGTATGAGCTTGATGCCGAGGGTATCTATAAGCAGATCAAGGCTGCACTGTAATCCTGATGCGATAATTTGGACTACATGGCAGATATATAAGCTGAAATAGCTGAGACTAAATATCTGCGAAAGACATAGAGCGTTATATACAGATGGGGGAGCCTGCCGGTGGCAGGCTCTTTCCATATATACGTATGGGTAGGCTGATGTCCGGTAAAATTTACCATGAACATCCGGCTGATACTAGAAGTTACAATACACAAGGGCTGAAGACCAGATGAAACTGGAGAACTTTACAGAAGAGAGGTAGGAATCATATGGGCAGAGAGTATGTAGAGGAACTTAAGACACGTGTGCTCAGCGGTGGAGCGGAGATCACATATAATGAGGCTCTTAAGCTTGCACATGAGGATCTGGATATACTGGCGGCTTCAGCAAATGAGATAAGAGAGCATTTCTGCGGAGATCGGTGCGATGTGTGTTCGGTCATAAGCGTGAAGGAGGGCAGATGCACAGAGAACTGCAGATATTGTGCACAGTCCAGGATAGCGAAGAAGGATATACCAGAGATAAATCTGCTTGGCAATGGAGCGGTTACTGAGGGTGCATCGATTGACTATAACAAGGGAAGCTTCAGGTACTGCCTTGTGGCTGAGGGCAGGAGACTTTCAAAGCGTGAGTTAGAGCTTGCAGAGAAAACAGTCCAGGATATACACGACAACGTGGATATTAATATATGTGCATCGTTTGGCTTGCTGGATCAGGAGAATTTCACGAAGCTAAAGAACGCGGGCCTATCGATGATACACAACAACCTTGAGACCTCTCCGGAATATTTTCCGGAGGTGTGTACCAGTCACACACAGGAACAGAAGAAGGCGACAATACGCGCTGCAAAGGCTGCGGGACTCATGGTGTGCAGTGGCAGTCTGTTCGGCATGGGCGAGACACTTGAGGACAGGGTGGCGCTTGCATTTGAACTCAGAGAGCTTGGCGTGGATTCGGTTCCGATGAACCTCCTCAACCCGAGGGAGGGGACGCCGTTCTATGACAAGACACCTCTCACTGAGGAGGAGTACGTCAGAACGATAGCGGTTTACAGATTTGTAATGCCGAAAGTCATGATAAGGCTTGCTGCCGGACGCGGCAGATATGAGGACAACGGCGAGGCAGCACTTGCAGCCGGTGCAAACGCAGTCATAAGTGGAGACTTCCTGACCACCGATGGAACATCATTTGACCTTGACTTTGACATGATAAGAAGAAACGGATTTGTCACGGACAGAAAACATTCATAGACATTAGTGGGGGCTGTGCGCACGGCAATTGATGAGAAGGATTAACAGCATGCAAATAAGAGAATATAACAGGCAGAATAAGTTTTAGAAGGAGAATTATATGAAGATTTATGACAGGATCATGGGACTTGGAACAAAGATGACAGACATGGATGCATCCACATACCAGGGAGCATTCATAGGCAAGATATCCTACACAGTAGACAGAGAGAAGGCAGAGGCTGCCGACAGCATCACATATGAGTATGGTGATGTTAAGGAGAATGCATTCATGTACATACTCTCTATCCTTGGAAAGGTAGAGGGAGAAGAGACTCCTGTTGAGAAGATGACCATCACACTCGTAAAAGCGTCTGACAAGGAGAAGGATATCAAGAGAGTGGAGAAGGCTGAGTATGAGGATGAGAAGCCGTTCCACACATTTACCAAGGAAGAGGTATATGCATTCAGCAAGGAGACAGGAGACGAGAATAAGATCCATCTCACAGACCATCCTGTAGTTCAGGGAATGTTGCTCCTCCGCACAGCAGCATGTGCGCATGAGGATCTGAAGAGGCTTGACGTCAAGTTCGTGGAGCCTTCATACGCTGAGGAAGAACTCATGTGGGGCAGCAATGGAAGAGAATATGTGCTCTACGCAGATGGCTATGTGAAAGCCTCATTCAAGGTCGTAAAGTAATTAGAGCTTGACTTATAATTTCTGCAATTTATTGTTAGTAGCAAAAATAAAAGACCTTCGGTTCAGATAACACTGAACTGGAGGTCTCTTTATTAGTAGATCATATTACTGGATCTTGATAAAATCAGAACGCATATAGCCTGTTACAGTCTTTGATCCAATCTTGAATGATATTTTGTACCATGTCTCACCGTTTTTCTTCGCGCCACCTACGACATAAACCTTTCGTCCCTTGTAAAGCTCTGTTATAATGCCGTAGTTTGTCGATGGACCTCTGCGGACTCTCACTGCATAGTCGTTGACAGTGCCGATCACCACGGGAGTTCCTGAGACTGGCAATGAAGACATCTCTCCGTAATAAGTCTTTTTGTTATATGTAAGATATGCTCGTACGGTGTATGTATAGTACCTTGCGTCAACTGCAGCTCCGATGTATATATTCGATGATTCGCCGGTGAGCTTTTTCACTGCCGTATATTTTTTTGCACGTTTATCATATTTGTATACTACATATCCCGACGCGCCTTTGACTGGAGTCCATTTGGTGCATCTGTAGCCGCCGAGTGGCATATATTTGATGGTCGAAGGAGTAGCAGGCGTTGTGGCGGTTTTTAGAACCGTGTAAGCACTTCCTCCGGATACACCATCTTTCTTGATATATGCTCTGACAGCAAAAGCATAACTAGTTGTTGATTTGAGGTTGTTTGCTGTGTATGTGCATGTGGTGTTATCGGTTATCTTGGAGAGAAGGATGTAGCTCCTGGAGCTGCTGTCATATCTGTAAACAAGATATCCGGTTGCAGCAGGCACCTTGCTCCATGCAAATGAGATGGACTTGTCACTCCTTGATTTTGTGATAATCTTTGCCGGCGCAGCAGGACCTGAGTAAGCGCTTATAGCACTGCAGAGGTCTGTGTATCTCATAACTCCGTCTTTCTTGTAGTAAGCTCTTACAGAATAGCTGTACTGTGTAGCTGATTTGAGCCCAGTGTGTGTGTAGACAGTCTGGTCACCGCCCTTTACATTAGCTATTTTTGTCCATGTGGCAGTGTCCTTATCCCATGTATATACGAGATAGCCATTTACGTTATTTTCCTGATTCCATTTGATGCTTATGGAATTAGATGTTGATATGCGAACCTTAAGGCCGCTGACGAGTCCTGGATTTGTGGTTCCTGTTACAGCATTCGATACAACATGCAATATTGTACCTGACTCTGTGGTTGTATAGGCTCTGATCTTGTAGCTGTAGTCCGCACCTGCATTCAGATCCTTGTCGGTGTATGTCGTGGTGGTCGAGCTTGTCAGAGTCGTGATTGCCTCATATTTACCGGTAGAAGGGTTCAGTCTGTATATCCGGTATCCAGTAGCTGCCGTTATAGGACTCCATGAAAGTCTGATAGCACTGGCAGATGTGGCTGCCACCTTGAAGTTTTCTATATTGTCAGCGATGGTGATACCGGTGCAGGTGTCAGTGTATGTTCCATATACATTTCTTGAGTTCAACTTATAATAGCCGCGGACCTTGTATGTGTACTTCTTGCCGTCCTGAAGATTCTTGTCGGTAAATGTGACAGTGCTTGCACCCTTTGCAGTTCCAACGGCTACATATTTATTTTGGCTTTCATCGTAACGTACAATCTGGTATCCGTATACCTCAGGAATCTTGTTCCATGTGAGGGTTATGGATGAGTCTGTGGAAGTCTGCTGTACAAGTGAAGCCGGGGCAGCCGGGGTAGTTATATATCTGAAGTTCATGTCTGTGGCGCGGCCGATTCCCGCAACAGTTCCGTCTTCAGAATACTGCCAGTATGAGTGCTTAGCTGTGAGCGAGTCGGTGTCAGAGTCGCTGTAGAGCGCTGACCATACCGGGTATTTGTTATTTATGTTTGATATGTTCATATCATCGGTTATGACAGACTTGCTTGCGTACAGCATGCCTACATATCCTCTGATCTCTACTGCGGAGCAGAATGAGTTGATGACTGTTGTCGCTGCGCTCTTTGACAGATTCGCATTGTACAGCCTTCCGGTAATTCCAACTCCTTCCTCCCATGCATATTCATAGTCCATTACAATAGGAAGGTTGATGTTATAGCCGGATATGAGATTCATAGTATATGCGGCTTCTGCCTTAGCCTCTGAAGAGTTGATGGCCTGTGAGTAGAAATAGACACCTACATCTAGACCAGCGGCTATCGCGCCCTTGAGATTTTCTCTGTAATTTGCGTCTACATAGAATTTGCCTGAACCGTAGTAGCGTCCGCCGACACGGATAAATGCAAAGGTTATGCCAGAGGCTTTTACCTTTTTCCAGTTTATCGAGCCATTCCATTCTGATACATCTATTCCCTTTTGAATCTTGTAACCCTTGAACTGGGCTGCATGGGTATAATTGGAAGGGGAAACAGGTAAGGCTCCCTGTGTGTTGAAAGATCCTGAGGAGATAAAATCCTGTGTGGTGTCTATAGGTTGTTGGATATCGGCGAATGCAGGTTGTATATCAGTGCCAGTAGCTGCGTATGAAGTATTGTTTGGTGCAGCCATTGCGGCAAGAATGGCAACGCTGAGAGCTCCCCCTAGTATTGTTCTGATTAGTTTTTTGCGAATCATGTAAACCCTCCGAAATGTTAGTTATTAATTGTTGTTAACATAATAGTTCTTTTGTTTTTATATGTCAATAAAAACGATGGTAATTGTTACGAAAATATTACGAAATAGTTCTGAAATGGTAAAAAATGGGTAAATATTCATTCAAAAGGTATAAACGGTAATGTTTTACGTATGAAATGAATATATAGTATGTTATACTGTAATAGATTTTACGGCACTATTATTAAAAAAGGATGAAGCGTTCCGAAAAGGAGATAAAATTGGACGAAAAGATAGGATTTGGCTGCTCTTTGAAAAATATGTTTGTCGGCGTTGTAAAGCCGGAGACATATATGAAAAATGGACAGAGTGGAAAGACATGGCATGCAGTGATGGTCGTGTTGGGTATGAGCATCATACTCTATCTATTTACATTTTGGCTGCCATATAACAAGCTATTTGGAAATGGAAGACTGGCCAGGACTGTGGATGAGGCAGTGAAAGATTTTGCACTCAGCAATGACGGATTTTATTATGAAGGACGTTACCAGTGGTCTGATGATGAGAATATGACATACATACTAGTGGATACATCCATAAAGGATTCCTCTGCAAAAGAGATAGAGTCCCTTAGAAAAGAAAATGTCTATACCACGGTCTTTGTTGTGACAGGGGCAGAAATACTATCAATGGAAAATGGAAGAATGAGTACCATAAAAGCGAAGGATCTGTACGAGGCATTAAATGAGGTTTATCATGCTAGCTCATTTGGAAAACAGGATATATTGGATATTATAAATAAATGGGACACACCGGTTCTGACCGCATTGTATATAGGAAATGTGATAGGTGGAATAATAAAGACGTTTTGGGTTTCGTTTATAGTGGCGATAGTAGGCTTGATAGTTTCGTCAGCCCTTAAACTTAAAGTCTCACTTGGGGCTGTGTACAGAGCAGCTTTGTATATAAGATCACTCTGGTATCCAATACTACTGTTGATATCCACATATGTGTGGCCGGCAAAGAAAACTTTGATGACACTAACATTTATGATATGTGCAGCATATATGTTTATGGCGATATATAGATATAATGCTCAGAATCCGGGGGAGCTGAGAGGTAAGGCAACAATGCTTTCAGGCAGTCAGCCGCCGAATTTATAACCTGGACAGACAGGTATATTAAAGCAAAAAATATAACATATAAAACAACAATAGGAGGAGTATCACAATGAATTTGAGAAAAACAAAGATTATCTGTACACTTGGACCAGCAACAGATGATGACGAGGTGCTTAGAAAACTTATGCTTGAGGGAATGGATGTCGCCAGGTTCAATTTTTCTCATGGAGATCATGCTCAGCATAAAAAAAATAAGGACAGAATAGAGAAACTTAGAGATGAGCTGGGATTGCCTGTTGCAACGCTGCTCGATACAAAGGGACCTGAGATCCGTGTTGGAGATTTTAAGGAAGGCAAAGTTGAGCTTGTTGAGGGACAGACTTTTACCCTAACAACGGATGATGTCCTTGGAGATCAGGCAAAGGTGTCCATAACCTACAAGAATCTTGTGAATGATGTAAAACCGGGTGACACAATACTTATAGATGACGGACTTATCAATATGAAGATAGAGAAGGTGACAGGAACGGAGATCGTGTGCCGTGTTGAAAATGGCGGACCTGTCTCAAACCACAAGGGTGTCAACGTTCCTAGAGTCAACCTCACCATGCCGTACATCAGCGATGTGGACAGAGAGGATATAATATTTGGAATCAAGAACGACTTTGACTTTATAGCTGCTTCATTTGTCAGATCTGCGGATGATATCCTGGAGATAAGGAAGATACTTGATGAGTATGAGTGCGACAATATCAACATCATTGCAAAGATTGAGAATATGCAGGGCGTTGACAACATAGATGAGATAATCAGAGTCTCAGATGGTATCATGGTTGCCAGAGGAGATATGGGCGTTGAGATCCCTCTTGAGGACGTGCCTATCATCCAGAAGATGATCATAAAGAAGGTTTACAATGCAGATAAGCAGGTCATAACTGCAACTCAGATGCTCGACTCAATGATGATACATCCAAGACCGACGAGAGCTGAGGCTACAGATGTTGCAAATGCTATATATGACGGAACCAGTGCGATCATGCTCTCAGGAGAGACTGCCGCAGGAAAGTATCCTGTGGAGGCACTTCACACGATGAAGACCATAGCAGAGAGAGCAGAGATGGATATTGATTACAACAAGCGTTTCTTCAGTCGTGATGCGGTTCAGAACCCAGACATAACAAGCGCCATATCACATGCTACATGTACAACAGCGATAGATCTTGCAGCAGCAGCTATAATCACTGTTACAAAGTCAGGTAAGACGGCAAGAATGCTTTCAAAGTACAGACCAAAGTGCCCTATCATCGGATGTACACCGGTACCAAAAGTTGCGCGTCAGATAAATCTGTCATGGGGAGTACAGCCTCTTGTTATAAAGGAAGAGAACAATACTGACGATCTGTTCGAGCATTCAGTTGATGCGGCAAAGAGAAACGGATATGTTAAGGATGGCGAGGTGGTTGTAATAACAGCCGGAGTTCCTCTTGGAGTTACAGGTACGACAAACCTCATCAAGGTGCACGTTGTAGGACATATCCTTGTGAAAGGATTCTCGATAAATGAGAGATCTGTCACAGCACCGTTATGTGTATGTGAGACAGAGGATGATCTGATCAAGAATTATAAGGATGGAGATATCATAGTTATAAGCGAGACAAGCAACAGGATAATGGATCAGCTCAAGACAGCATCAGCCATTGTCTGTGAGAAGAATGGTGGCAACTCACATGCAGCCATCGTTGGTCTCAGCAGAGATATCCCAGTTATCCTGGGTGCCCAGAATGCAACCAAGATCCTGAAGTCAGGTTCCATAGTTACAGTAAATGGCGAAGATGGAGTTGTGATATCCAACTAAATATTCATCGGTACTTGAAAAGAATAAAACTAAAGATGTAACAAAAAATTAACAGAATATAAATACAAATGTATAAAACAACCTCCTCCTGTGTTGACAAAGGTAACAGTTATTGCTATACTACAATGGATTTGTAACAAAAACGTAATAATTGTTGCGATATGAAGATGCACAGGAGGTTTTATTATGTACAAGTCAAAATCAATAAAAAAGACCATCGTCGTGGCTGCGGCTGCAGGAATGCTCATAACGACGTCACTCGGAACGGTAAGCGCAAGCCAACTGCTTAACGATTCAACGGTTGGCATCTCGTCGGCATTTGACAAGTACGCCAGCTCGCTTGCGGGTGGGGCAGATAAAGATACAGACAGTTCGCAGAAAAATGTTGCAACAGCGTCTGATGCGGCAAAGCCAGTTTCAGGAAGCTCCACAAAAGACGATATAGTTGCCGCCGACAAAAAAACGGACGGAGATAAAAGCGAGACAAAGAAGATAAAGAAGATAAAGTATCCTCAGTTTGAGGACAGGTGTATAGCGGTAACAGATGACTATGTCAACATCAGATCTGCGGCTGGAATAGATTCAGACGTGGTAGGTATCATAGGAAACGCTGGTGTTGCAGACGTAGTTGAGAAAGGTAAGGAGTGGACTAAGGTGTCATCAGGCAACTGCGTTGGATACATAAGAAATGACCTTCTTCTGTACGGCGATGATGCAGGAGAGTACGCAGAGGCAAACTGTAGCAAGATGGCCACAGTCAACACAGAGACACTGAATGTCAGGGAGCAGGCTGATACATCAGCTGACTGCATAACACAGGTTGGAGCAGGACAGAGCTTTGACATACTCTCGCAGACGGATAAGTGGGTGCAGATTGCTCTTGACGACCAGACCAGCGGATATGTGAGTGCGGATTATATAGAGTATACATACAAGCTAGATGAGGCAAAGACTCTTGAGGAGCTTCAGGCGGAGATCCAGGCACAGGAGAATGCACAGAAGCAGGCAGAAGAGGATGAGGCGGACGCAGGCGAGACACAGGATGCAACTGATGCTCAGGATACTTCGGATGATCAGGGCACAGATGATGCCCATGATACATATGACAATCAAGACACAGATGATGATTCATATGATGGAGATTCGGGCACTGATGGCCAGTATGATTATGATCAGGATTCAGACGACAGCCAGGATGCTTCAGATGGTCAGGGTTCGTCAGATGGCGATGACGGCAGTGACACAACGGCAGCACCTAGCGGCCAGACCGGTATAGATCTTGCAAATTATGCTACACAGTTTGTCGGTAATCCATATGTATATGGTGGATCAAGCCTTACAGATGGTGCGGACTGCTCAGGATTTGTAATGGCAGTATATGCACAGTTCGGTTATTCACTTCCACATTCGGCGGGTGCACAGTCAGGCTATGGAACCAGAGTGGATACAGCGAGCCTTGAGCCGGGAGATATACTATTCTATGGATACGACGGATCGATAGAGCATTGTGCGATCTATATAGGAGACGGCATGATAGTCCATGCCAGTACAGAGGAGACCGGTATCAAGATATCATCAGCATTCTACAGCACGCCTATATGTGCGGTGAGACTGCTAGGTCAGTAAAACTGTATACTGATAAAATGTGTTCATTCATTGTTCAATATGGCGGAAACAAAGCATTTTCAACAAAACAATGTGAACAATATGCACATTAAATTCTGCCAAATATATTGAAAAAAAGACTGTTTATGGTATAATAAATATATCAATTTGGATTTTATCCAAAAAAGAAGGAGTTGGGCATCATGAATTACATAATCAGCGGTAAGAACATTGAAGTTACAGAAGGACTTAGAAATGCAGTACAGGACAAGCTCTCAAAGCTTGAGAAGTACTTTGCAGCTGACACTGGCGCACAGGTCACATTCAGCGTGGAGAAAGATAGACAGAAGATAGAAGTAACCATTCCTATGAAGGGACACATCATCAGAGCAGAACAGGTAAGTGATGATATGTATGTTTCAATCGACCTTGTTGTAGAGGTTATCGAGAGACAGGTTACAAAGCACCGCAAGAAGCTCATAGATAAGGAGCAGAATGTGGCGTATCTCAATGAAGCTTTCGTGGATGAGGACATAGAGGATGATGATGATATCAAGATCGTCAGAACAAAGAAGTTCGCAGTTAAGCCTATGTATCCTGAGGATGCATGCATTCAGATGGATCTTCTGGGACACAATTTTTATGTATTTAGAAACGCAGAGACAGACGAAGTGAATGTTGTATATAAGAGAAAGGGCAACACATATGGTCTCATCGAGCCAGAGTTCTAAAGATGTTCGAAGCATGATTAGAATATGATCAAGATAATAATCAAGATAAGAACAGAACATGATCGAGAGATGTTTTCAATATAAGAACTGCTAAACAGATCAGTAGACATATTACTAAACAAACATATTAACAAGTAATAAAGAACTAATTAAAATCTAATAAAAAAGTAATAAATAAGGGGACTTTCCTGCTTGGGAGGTCTCCTTTTTGCTTGATATAAATAGCATAAGATGTTAGAATGTACCCTGAATAACGATAGCTAGGAGGTCAAAAACAACATGGGTTTGTTTGAGAAAATATTTGGAACGCACAGCGAGAAGGAACTTAAAAAGATAGGACCTATCGTTGATGCAATAGAGGCACTTGATGAAAAGATGCAGGCGCTTTCGGATGAAGAGCTAAAGGCAAAGACACAGGAGTTTAAAGACAGGCTTGCAGCTGGAGAGACGCTGGATGATATATTGGTGGAGGCATTTGCAGTTGTGAGAGAGGCTGCATACCGTGTGCTTGGAATGAAGCACTACAGAGTACAGCTTATCGGTGGTATCGTTCTCCATCAGGGAAGAATCGCTGAGATGAGAACTGGTGAAGGTAAGACACTGGTATCAACACTCCCAGCTTATCTGAATGCCCTGGAAGGAAAGGGTGTCCATGTTGTTACAGTCAATGACTACCTGGCAAAGCGAGATGCAGAGTGGATGGGACAGGTTCATGAATTCCTTGGACTCAAGGTTGGTATCATCTTGAACAGTTCAACTACAGATGAGAGACGTGATGCATACAACTGTGATATTACCTATGTAACAAACAATGAGCTTGGATTTGACTATTTGAGAGATAACATGGTCATATATAAGGAGAAGCTGGTTCTCAGAGATCTGCACTACTGTGTAATCGATGAGGTCGACTCAGTTCTTATCGATGAGGCTCGTACACCTCTTATCATATCAGGTCAGAGTGGCAAGTCTACAGAGCTCTACAAGATGTGTGATTATCTTGCAAGACAGATGAAGCGCGGCGAGGGCGATGGAGAGATATCCAAGATGGATATGCTCATGAAGACAGCGGTTGAAGAAGATGGAGATTTCCTTGTAAATGAGAAAGATAAATACGTTATGCTCACAGCGAACGGTGTCAAGATGGTTGAGCAGTTCTTCCATATAGATAACCTGTCAGATCCTGAGAATATGGAGATACAGCACAACATTATCTTGGCTCTCCGTGCACATAACCTCATGTTCAGAGACAGGGATTACGTTGTAAAGGATGATGAAGTTCTCATAGTTGACGAGTTTACCGGACGTATCATGCCGGGACGTCGTTTCTCCGATGGACTGCATCAGGCTATAGAGGCAAAGGAGAATGTGAAGGTAAAGAGAGAGAGTAAGACTCTTGCAACCATCACGTTCCAGAATTTTTTCAATATGTTTGACAAGAAAGCAGGTATGACTGGTACAGCGCAGACAGAGGAAGAGGAGTTCAGAGAGATATACGGTATGGATGTTGTTGTCATTCCAACAAACAGACCTATCCAGAGAATAGACCAGCCGGATTCTATATTTAAGACAAAGAAGGAGAAGCTGGATGCCATAGTTGAACAGATCAACCTCAGTTACAGAAAAGGACAGCCGGTCCTTGTCGGTACTATCAATATCGATGCATCTGAGGAATTGAGTCACCTGCTCACAAAGAAGAAAGTTCCTCATAAGGTTCTTAATGCGAAGTTCCACGAGCTTGAGGCTGAGATAGTAGCGGATGCAGGTCAGAAGAATGCCGTAACTATCGCAACAAACATGGCAGGACGTGGTACTGATATCAAGCTTGGGGAGGGCGTTGCCGAACTTGGCGGACTTAGGATCATAGGTACAGAGAGACATGAGTCGAGACGAATAGACAACCAGCTCCGAGGACGTTCAGGACGTCAGGGAGATCCGGGTGAGTCAAAGTTCTACCTTTCACTTGAAGACGATCTCATGAGACTTTTCGGTTCAGAGAGAGTTATGAGCGTGTATGATACGCTGAAGATACCAGAGGGTGAGGAGATAGAGCACAAGACTATATCAAACTTCGTTGAGAAGGCACAGAAGAAGATTGAAGGCAACAACTTTGCCATCAGAAAGAATCTTCTCGAATACGACAGAGTTAATAACGAGCAGAGAGAGATCATATACAAGGAGCGTAGAAGAGTTCTTGACGGCGAGAACATGCATGAGGTAATACTCAAGATGATCAAGGATGATATAGGCGCTGCTGTTGACCAGATTTGCTCATCCGAGAGTGCTCCGGAGGAGTGGAATCAGGTAGAACTGGACGATATGATAAGAAACATAGTTCCATTTGCGGAGCCTGTCACACTCACAGATGAGGAGATAAGAAAAGCTGACATAAAGGAACTTAAAGAGAGACTTATTAATGAAGCACTTGAGCTTTATGCTGATAAGGAAAAGGAGATCAATGATCCGGATCAGATGAGAGAGATCGAGCGAGTTATTCTCTTAAAAACCATAGATAGAAAGTGGACAGATCACATCGATGATATGGATAATCTCAGACAGGGTATTGGACTCAGATCCCTCGGACAGAGAGATCCTGTAGTGGAGTACAAGTTTGCCGGATATGACATGTTTAACGAGATGACAGCAGCCATCCGTGAGGAGACAGTCAGACTTCTGTACAGAATAAAGGTTGAGCAGAAGATAGAGAGAGAAGAGGTAAATAAGGTTACAGGAACAAACAAGGACGATACAGCGTCCAAGGGACCTGTGAAGAAGGCAAAGAAGATCGGCAGAAATGATCTTTGCCCATGCGGAAGTGGTCTCAAGTATAAGAATTGCTGCGGCAAGAATGCATAATAAGATATACAGGAGAAGCTGAGTGATAGAGATAGATGAGTTCAGAGCAGCTATGGCTTCCTACAGGGAGCCCCTTGAGGAAGTCAAGTCGTCTCTGGATATTGAAAATAAGACAGACAGAATAGCAAAACTTAATTATGAGATGGAGCAGCCGTCTTTTTGGGATGATGTAGACAGATCTAGGGAGGTGTCACGGGAACTGAAGAACCTCCAGGATCTTGTGGACAATTACAAAAAGCTTGAGAATGACTATTTAGATATAGATACCCTCATACTCATGGCTGAGGAGGAGAACGATTCAAGCCTTATACCGGAGATAGGGGAACAGATAGACATATTCAAGAAAGAATTTGAAGAGTATAGGATCAACCTGCTTTTCACGGATGAGTTTGATGACTGCAATGCTGTTCTCACTCTTCATTCGGGAGAGGGTGGTACGGAGTCGTGCGACTGGGCGAGCATGCTTTACAGAATGTATACCAGATGGGCAGAAAAGCACGGCATGAGCGTTGAGGTACTTGATTTTCTTGAAGGTGACGAGGCTGGAATAAAGTCGGTTACCATACAGATAAATGGACCACATGCATACGGGTATCTCAAGTCCGAGAAGGGAGTTCACAGACTTGTCAGGATATCTCCGTTCAACTCTGCGGGTAAGAGAATGACCTCGTTTGCATCGTGTGATGTTATACCTGATATAGAACAGGATCTGGAGATAGAAATCAGGGATGAAGATATACGAATTGATACCTACAGATCAAGCGGAGCCGGTGGCCAGCATATCAACAAAACATCATCTGCCATCAGAATCACACATTTTCCTACAGGAATAGTGGTTCAGTGCCAGAATGAGAGATCGCAGTTAATGAATAAGAACAAGGCCATGCAGATGCTGAAGTCTAAGCTGTATCTTCTGAAGAAACAGGAAAATCTGGAAAGAATATCGGATATCCGCGGAGAAGTCACCGACAATGGATTTGGAAGTCAGATCAGGTCGTATGTGTTGCAGCCATACACCATGGTCAAGGATAAGAGAACATCTTATGAGAATTCCAATGTGTCGGCGGTTCTCGATGGTGATTTGGACGGCTTTATGACTGCATATCTAAAGTGGGTGAACAGAGTTGAGGTGTGATAAGATAGTCTACCATATATAATTTATATATACTGTTAGGAATTATGCTTTGACAATGACGCTTTATACTGATAAAGTAATGACGTATTAAATTTACATGATGAATGTGCAGGTTGATACATAAAATATTTACAAAAACACATAAGTAAGACGCAATAAAAGATAAAAGAGGAAGATAAGGAGAATAAGGGACATGGTGAATATAGCAGTATTAGGTTATGGTACAGTTGGCTCAGGAGTTGTGGAAGTGATTAACACCAACCATGATATTGTTAATAAGAGAGCTGGGCAGGAGATAAATGTAAAGAGGGTACTTGATCTCAGAACATTTCCAGGGGATCCTGTTGAGAACATTCTCACCCATGATTTTGAGGACATACTAAACGATGATGAGATCAGCGTTGTGGTAGAGGTAATGGGAGGCGTTGAGCCGGCATATACATTTGTCAAGAAATGTCTTCTTGCGGGCAAGAGTGTTGCAACATCAAACAAGGAGCTCGTTGCAGTTCATGGCCCTGAACTTTTAAAAATTGCCAGAGAGGGCAATATCAATTTCTTCTTTGAGGCATCAGCCGGCGGCGGAATACCTGTTATACGACCACTCAACACATCCATCACAGCAGATGATGTGACAGAGATCACAGGAATACTTAATGGTACGACTAATTACATTCTCACCAAGATGGACAAAGAGGGTGCAGATTATGCTACTGTGTTAAAACAGGCACAGGATCTTGGTTATGCAGAGCGCAATCCAGAGGCAGATGTAGAGGGTGGTGATGCATGCAGAAAGATAGCGATACTTACATCTCTTGTGTATGGAAAGAATCTGGATTACAACAGGATACACATGGAGGGAATAACAAAGATAACAACAGATGATTTCAAATATGCGGATAAGATGGGATATTCAGTCAAACTTGTTGGTACAACGAGAAAGACAGATGGTAAGCTTTACTCATACGTTGCACCGGTCATGCTTCCGCATGATAATCCGCTCGCGAAGATAGATGATGTATACAATGGTATACTTGTGCACGGAAATGCTCTTGACGATGTCATGTTCTATGGAAAGGGTGCAGGAAAACTTCCTACAGCGTCTGCGGTTGTATCAGATGTTATAGACGCAGTCAGAAATATGGGAAGAAATGTCCCGATCATTTGGGATGATGAGGAGCTTGAGATGGGGGCATTTGAGGACTCGGTAAGCAGATTCTTCATAAGAACAGAGGAGAAGGACGGGGATGCGATAAAGGCGGTATTTGGTGAAGTGGAGTACGTTGATTCTGATCTGAATGAGAAAGCATTTGTCACAGCAGTTATCACTGAGGGCAAATTTGAGACATGTTGCAATAAGATCGGTGTAAAGAGTGCTCTCAGAGTGCTCGATTAGTACAATATTATGCAAAGCTCTTGAAATCCTAGTGGAATTGAGTTATTTTACAAAAGGCTTATTTCTCTCTGCGGATATGATCTTTATATACGCAGGGCGTTGAATATACAAATTTTCAAACGAGCGATCAGGAGGACAATATGTTAATAGTAAAGAAGTTTGGTGGTACTTCTGTTGGAAATACCGAAAGAATCTTTAACGTGGCCAAAAGATGTATCGAGGACTGGCAGAAGGGAAACGACGTTGTTGTAGTACTGTCTGCTATGGGTAAATACACAGATGAGCTGATAGATATGGCAAAGCAGGTAAATGAAAATCCTCCTAAGAGAGAGATGGATATGCTTTTCACTATCGGAGAGCAGATGTCTGTATCACTTATGGCTATGGCTATGAATTCATTGAAGGTTCCGGCAATATCGCTCAACGCATTCCAGGTGGCAATGCATACGACTTCAGTATACGGTAATGCACGTCTGAAGAGAATTGATGTCGAGAGGATCAGACATGAACTTGAGCAGAGAAAGATAGTTATAGTTACAGGATTCCAGGGAATCAACAAGTATGATGATTACACAACCCTTGGCCGCGGTGGCTCAGATACAACAGCTGTTGCGCTTGCAGCGGCACTTAACGCTGATGCGTGTGAGATCTATACAGATGTGGATGGAGTATACACAGCAGATCCACGTAAGGTAAAGAACGCACGTAAACTGGATACAATAACATACGATGAGATGCTTGAGCTTGCTACACTTGGGGCAGGCGTTCTGCACAACCGTTCAGTTGAACTCGCCAAGAAGTTTGGTGTTCAGTTGGTTGTTCGTTCAAGTCTCAGTTTTTCAGAAGGTACAATAGTTAAGGAGGATACTGGGATGGAGAAGATGTTGGTTAGTGGTGTTGCGTCAGATACAGACTCAGCAAGAGTAGCAGTAGTAGGACTGGAGGATACACCGGGGGTTGCGTTTAGGCTTTTCAATCTGCTCGCAAAGAACGATATTAATATAGATATGATCCTGCAGTCGGTAGGAAGACACGGAACAAAGGATATCACATTTACATGCAGCGATGAGAACGCAGACAGAGCAGAGGAGATCATCAAGAACAACATCGGTAAGTACGAGAGCATTGATGTAAACAAGAATGTTGCAAAGGTTTCTATCGTTGGTGCAGGAATGCAGTCAAATGCAGGTGTTGCAGCAAAGATGTTCGAAGCACTCTATGATGAGAATATCAACATCAGAATGATATCAACATCAGAGATCAGAGTTACTGTACTCATTGATGAGCAGTATACAGAACGCGCCATGAATGCAATTCATGACAAGTTCGCTCTCGGCGATCGTTAATTGTTATAGAACCAATAAAGTCCTGTTATATTAGGATAGTATATACGCCGGGGGAAACTCCGGCGTATATTATCATGAGGAGGACCCGCCCTCAAGGCGGGAGAGTCCTCGTGATAAAGCAGACGCCGCGCGGAGCGCCTAAAAATGCGTCTGCTCCCGTATGAGGAGGACCCGCCCTCAAGGCGGGAGAGTCCTCGTGATAAAGCAGACGCCGCGCGGAGCGCCTAAAAATGCGTCTGCCCCCGTATGAGGAGAATGTAATGAATTTAGGAAGGAGTTCAGGGTATGAAGAGAGCAGATTATATATCGTGGGATCAGTATTTTATGGGAATAGCTATGATGTCCGCGGAGAGAAGTAAAGATCCGTCTACGCAGGTTGGGGCATGTATAGTAGATAAGAATAATAGAATTCTGTCGATGGGATATAATGGAATGCCGGCGGGATGTGATGATGACGCTATGCCGTGGGGAAAAGTGGGAAATCCACTGGACAACAAATACTTCTATGTGTGCCATGCGGAACTGAATTCCATTCTTAATTACAGAGGTGGAAATCTAAAAGATGCCATTATATATTCGACACTGTTTCCTTGCAATGAGTGTGCCAAAGCAATCATTCAGTGCGGCATCAAGGAAGTTGTATACATGTCGGACAAGTATGCTTCCACGGACAGCACAATAGCGTCAAAGAGAATGTTTGACATGGCTGGGGTGAAGTACAGACAGTTTGAGTCTAAAGGAAAAAAGATCACTCTGGATCTTTAGAGTACGGATCAATTTGTGTATGTATAACAGACAGGAGATAGACTAGTGATCATAGAGAGTAATAGCAGAGAAGAGACATATAAAGTTGGAATACAGCTTGGCAAAGATGCTGTTTCCGGACAGGTGTACTGTATATACGGTGACTTGGGTGTGGGAAAGACTATCATATCCCAGGGCGTGGCGGCAGGCCTTGGCATAACCGAAGTCGTAAACAGCCCTACGTTTACAATAGTGAAAGAATATGATGAGGGAAGGCTCCCGCTGTATCATTTTGACGTGTACAGAATCGGTGATGTTGACGAGATGGATGAGGTAGGATATAACGAAATGATATACGGGGAAGGTGTATGCCTGATAGAGTGGGCGAACCTTATAGAAGAAATACTGCCTGATGATTACACCAGGATAGATATAGAGAAAGATTTGAACAAAGGCCTTGATTACAGGCGTATCACAATAGAAGAGAGGCATGCTCACAGATGAAGATTTTAGCATTTGATAGTTCAGGATTGGTTGCGTCGGTCGCAATAGTCCAGGATGATAATTTAATTGCGGAATATACGACAAACTACAAAAAAACACATTCACAGACACTTCTGCCTATGCTGGATGAGATCGTGAAGATGACAGAGACGGACAAGGAAAGCTTTGATGCACTTGCAGTCGCTGCAGGACCAGGCTCATTTACAGGACTCAGAATAGGCTCAGCCACTGTAAAAGGACTTGCTTTGGCATGGAATATTCCAGTCATTGCGGTTCCGACACTGGAAGGTCTTGCCTATAACATGTGGGGAAGCAGCAGGCTGATATGTCCTATCATGGATGCGAGAAGAAAACAGGTGTATACTGCACTCTACAGATTTGACAAAGCGGATCGTCTTGAGACAATTTTTAAACAGACGCCTATGGATATTATAGAGCTTATCACGCTGTTGAATGACAGAAATGAGGAGGTCGTATTTGTGGGAGATGGAATAGATGTGTATTCTCAGACCATAAAGGAGAATATAAAGGTTCCATATGCATTTGCACCTGCACATATGAACAAACAGAGAGCAGGCTCGGTGGCTGCTGCAGCACAGATAAGATTTGCTGATGGAAAGTATCAGAACGGCGATGATTTTGCCCCTGAATATCTCAGACAGTCTCAAGCGGAACGGGAGAGAACAGAGAAAGAAAAGGCAGTATCAGAGAAGAAAGTAGACTAGGTTTATATACTTTGACAGATAGCCATAGCTTTTCTGACTTTGACGGTGAGTGATACAGAGATGAATGATATAGAGAAGATAAAAAATATAGTTGCACTGGAGTGCGAAGCTTTTTCAAATCCGTGGACCTTGGAAATGATACAGTCCTCCATGGCATCAGACTTTGACCACGTGGAAGTAATGGAGAAAGATGGAATATTTCAAGGGTACATCATATATTCTGTGGTATGTGATTCGGCGGATCTCCTGAGGGTGGCGGCAAAGTCGGAATATAGACGTCAGGGTATCGGAACCAGCCTTATGGAGATGATGATAAAAGACTGTGAAAAATCGGGCGTTCAGAATATATTTCTGGAGGTAAGGCAGTCAAATGCACCGGCGATCGGGATGTATGGCAGGTTCGGATTTCAGGAAATCTCTAGAAGAAAAAGATACTACACGTCCCCGGTTGAAGATGGTATAGTCATGCAGAAAGAAATGAGCATATAGAATATGACAGAAAAATATGGAAAAATAATGAAAAAGACTGAAATAAAACCGAAAGAAAACGAAAAAGATATAAATAACTAGAAATAAATAAAAACGACAGGACGATGGAAAACATTGTCGGTATATTATATGCATGATCTGGCTTATAATCAGAAACATGATACAGGCGGGAAATAGCCGGATAGGAGAATAGTATGAGTGAGATCAGATGTAATATGTGTGGAAGAAAGATTGTATTTGGAGAAAAACACGATAAAGAGGACTATGTTCTTATTCAGAAAGAATGGGGATATTTTTCAGACAAGGATGGCAAGAAATACACATTGAGAATGTGTGAGAACTGTTACGATAAGCTTGTTGCAGCTTGTGTTATACCTCCGGAAATAGAAAATGTGACAGAGTACGCATGATGTAATGCGCACTGTGACAGAAATGGAGAAAGAACATGATAGATGTATGTCTTTTGGGAACAGGGGGGATGATGCCGCTTCCATACAGGGCGCTCACATCCCTCGTGGTCAGATATAATGGGCATGAGATGCTGATAGATTGCGGAGAGGGAACACAGACTTCTATGCGTCAGCAGGGAACAATTGGGTTTAAGCAGATAGACGTTATATGTTTTACCCATTTTCATGCAGATCATATAAGCGGGCTTCCTGGACTGCTGCTGACTATCGGCAACGCAGAAAGGACTGAGCCTCTGCTCATGGTAGGTCCAAAACGGCTTGAGAAGGTTGTAAATTCACTCCGGGTCATAGCACCGGAACTTCCATTTGAGATAAAATTCCAGGAACTTTCGGAAGCGGAGGAGTCATTTGAATGGCAGGATATCAGAGTAGATGCATTCAGGGTAAATCATAACGTGACTTGTTATGGATATTCGATGACACTTCCCAGAACTGGTAAGTTCAGCGTGGACAGAGCCAAGGAGAATGATATCCCAATGAAATACTGGAACGGTCTACAGAAGGGAAATACCTACGAAGTGGACGGCCATGTATACACGCCGGATATGGTGCTTGGACCTGAAAGAAAGGGGCTTAAGCTTACATATTGTACAGACACAAGACCTACACCCCTTATAGAAAAATATGCTGAGGGTTCCGATCTATTTATATGTGAGGGAATGTACGGTGAGAAGGAGAAAGAGATAAAGGCTGTTGAGCATAAGCATATGATGATGCAGGAGGCTGCAACTATAGCGGCAGAGGCAGATGTCGGAGAGCTGTGGCTTACGCATTATAGTCCTTCTATGGCTAAGCCGGCAGTGTTCATGGATGAGATCCGGTCGATCTTCCCTAGAACAATAGCAGCAAAAGACAGGACAACGACAACTTTGAAGTTCTCGGAAAATGAATAGCAGAAGTTTATTGTGGCGGGAAAACACAGAAAAATGTATAGAAGTTGTTTGTAAAGTTTATGATCATGGCAGATTATATATATGATCGTATAAAATCACGTATAGACAAGGGTGAGATGAATTATGGAAAAAGAAGTAAAAATACTGGCTATAGAATCGTCGTGTGATGAGACGTCTGCGGCGGTAGTCGTCAACGGAAGAGAAGTATTGTCAAATGTGATATATTCCCAGATAGATATACACACACTATATGGCGGAGTTGTCCCAGAGATTGCATCGAGAAAGCATATAGAGAAGATAACCCAGGTTATCAGACAGGCGTTAAAAGAGGCGGACTGTACACTCGATGATATAGATGCGGTTGCGGTAACATATGGACCGGGACTTGTGGGGGCGCTTCTTGTGGGTGTAGGGGCTGCAAAGGCCATTGCTTTTGCAAAGAATATACCTTTGGTCGGAGTGCATCATATAGAAGGGCATATTGCGGCAAATTATATAGAGAACAGGGATCTGGAGCCACCGTTTATGTGCCTTGTAGTGTCAGGAGGACATACACATCTTGTAAAGGTAGTTGATTATGGAAAGTTCGAGATTTTGGGAGTAACTAGAGATGATGCAGCAGGAGAAGCATTTGACAAGGTGGCGCGTGCAATAGGGCTGGGGTATCCGGGCGGACCTAAGATAGATCGCAAGGCGAAGGAAGGAAATCCAGATGCCATAGAGTTTCCAAGGGCAAAGGTTGCAGAGTCGGTGTATGATTTCAGCTTTAGTGGACTCAAATCAGCTGTGCTCAACTACATAAATCAGGCTCACATGAGGAATGAGTACATAAATGAGGCTGATGTTGCAGCGTCGTTCCAGAAGGCGGTCACAGAGGTGCTGACGGAGCATGCTGTAGCAGCTGCAAAAGAATTTAAGATGGACAAAATAGCTATAGCAGGGGGAGTTGCGTCCAATTCTGCCCTGAGAGCCAGCATGAAGACAGCCTGTGAAAAGGCGGGCCTTAAACTATATCACCCATCACCTATACTGTGTACGGACAATGCAGCCATGATAGGTGCGGCTGGTTACTATGAATATATAAATGGTACAAGACACGGATGGGATCTCAATGCGATACCAAATCTGAAACTGGGGGAGCGTTAGAGAAAAATCGGGGGGATAAGGTAAATGATAGAAAAACATTGCAATATTACAGCAATAGTACTTGCGGCCGGAAAGGGGAGCAGGATGCACAGTGATACGCCAAAGCAGTTTATGATGCTTGGGGGATATCCGGTGCTTTACTATGCTCTAAAAGCATTTCAGGATAGCGAAGTAAATGACATAATCCTTGTGACAGGGGATGAGTATGTGGATTTTTGCAGAGAAAACATAGTAGATGCATATGATCTGTCTAAAGTTAAGGCTATAGTTATAGGAGGAGCAGAGAGATACGATTCTGTCAGACTTGGCCTTATGGCAGCGGAAGGGGCAAAATATGTCCTTATACACGATGGAGCTAGACCATGTATTACCCAGAAGATTATAAGTGATTCGATAGAGACTGTAAAGAAATATGCAGCATGTACGGTCGGGGTTCCTGTGAAGGATACGATAAAGATCGTTGATTATGACCAGATGGGAGTGGATACCCCGGACAGATCAAAGCTGTGGCAGATACAGACTCCTCAAAGTTTTGACAGGGAGCTTCTGCTCAGCTGTTATGACAGGCTTGGTTTGGAAAAATACACGGCGATAACGGATGATACTATGATCGTAGAGCGTTATAGTGAGGTGCGCACAAAGGTCATAATGGGTGATTACGAGAACATAAAAATCACCACTCCGGAGGATCTGAAAATTGCTTTAAATTTTTTGAAAAAAGATGTTGACACAAAGATGGTAAAGTGATAATATGTACAAGTCGCCGGTTGATGGAGACAAACAAAACAACATGGAGAGATATCGAAGCGGTCATAACGAGGCGGTCTTGAAAACCGTTTGTCCGAAAGGGCGCGAGGGTTCGAATCCCTCTCTCTCCGCTGACTTTCATACATATGGAAGTTCAAGCGCTTGATACTGGAGAAGTACCCAAGCGGTTGAAGGGGCTCCCCTGGAAAGGGAGTAGGCCGTTAATAGCGGCGCGAGGGTTCAAATCCCTCCTTCTCCGTTAGACATACTTAGTATCAGAGCTTTATGAGAACCTTGAAAAATTAACAACATGACAACCCTGAAATTCCAAAAAAGAATTTCA